>Ga0257127_1000779_pt1 | contig 25553 bp, 26 predicted proteins | sample SI060_135mmetaG_FD_190152 | JGI IMG/M metagenome (GOLD analysis project Ga0257127, IMG submission 190152) | Marine microbial communities from Saanich Inlet, British Columbia, Canada - SI060_135m | ecosystem: Environmental > Aquatic > Marine > Inlet | place: Canada: British Columbia | collected... | reverse complement strand
GTTGCTTCATCATATAATTTTTCACTTAATGACCTTAGAATTCCAATTTCTGAGCCTGATATAATTTTTAATCCGATAAATATTTCTGATTTGATTATTTTGTCTGAAAAGTTATGATATTTTTTGCAAGCAGACTCATAAAAACTGTTTAAATGTGTCACATCTTCAAACAATATTTCATAACAATCATCATTTTTAACAATTGCTGATATATCATGGTCGTCAAATGCTTCGTAATTAAATTTATCAAATAAATATGTGGTCGCTGGCATTATTAAATACATCATTTTAAATACTATTTAATGTTAAATAATATTTAAAGCGATACTTAACGATATCACAACTAGTAAATTTTTCAATTTTCAACGAACTGTAATAGAAAATTGAAAAATAAATTCAACGTCAAACGTTGAACAAATTAGCGATAACGTATATATATATATTATTATCATGATTGTATCAATTGTTATAATATTTTGTGGAATTATATTTGCCTTTGCACTAAATTAATATACACATCGATAGTTAATTTATTTTTAATCAAATAATATTGAAAAATAAAAACGATGTAGTCCTTTATTTTTATAAATCAATATCATGAGCAATTGTGGAAATATTATAATATGTCAAATAATGAAGATGATGAAAATGAGGACGAATGTATAGAATGTTGTAAACATAATGCACCATGTGTGATTTCATGCATATTTGTTTGCATGTTTTTATGTTGTGCAGTATCGGGAATATTATGCATATCGGAAGTTTCGTATGGATGTTACGAAAATAACGGTGTTGAATTATGTCCAAATTGGAATGACGAAATAGTTACATATACAGAATATGGTGATATGACATTAACAATAACACCGAATTGTAATTGCAACGACTGCACAACTTCTAATATGTGTGATTGTAATCAATTGGAATGTTATGTATACGGAGAATATGATAAAAATACTCAATGTACAATAACGTATGATTATGGTTTGGATGGATATGATAAAAAAATAAAATATAGAGATATACACAAATACAAAATAGGAGAAGCAGAAAAATATTATGTCAATACAGAAAAATTTGATGGATATTGTATGTTATCGCATGAAGTTGAAAAAGTTGGTGATGGTGTATATGTATTGTTTGTCGTTTCTATTGTATCATTTGCTATATTTTTTAGTGGCATTGTATTTGTTTGCATACAAAATTTATGTTAATAAATAAATTGATGTATATCAGTACATCAGTACATCAGTACATCAGTCGAATTTTGGAATTGTGCTACAGTAAACATTTTTTATTTTATATTTTTTTATTATTTTTTCGCACATTTTACACGGTCCGATATCTGTTGCACATGTTTCGCGAACAAGAATCATGGTTGCTTTAGATATAAATTTTTTAGGACATTTTGAAATGCAGTCTTGCTCTGCATGAACTGTATAACGTTTAGGCACGTAAAAGACACTGCGTTGGATTGGCAGGTAATCCTCCACAATAATAATTATACCCGACAGATATAATCTTTTTTTTGTAAATAAGCACGGCACCGAATTTCTTTTGAACAGGGCTCTTCAATGATGCGCGCAATGCAATTTCAAGTTGATCTTTAGTAAATTTGGGCATTATGTTATATATTATGTATTTTGTATTATATGGTATATTAATAATTTGCTAATTAATATGATCTTATCATAATTTTATTATATCAATTTTTATGCATCATAAAGAATACAAAACTACCCCATAATCAAGTGTGCACTATGCTAGATAATTATTTAAAAAATAAAAAAACATTGATGTGATCTTTAGTTTACTGTAATGAATAACTAATTGCTGTAACTGCATAATGCATAATCAAAAAATGAATTATCGCGCTTGTAAAATTTACCATCACCTGCAAATTTTTCATGCCATACTTGCCCATGAAAATTATTTTCATCTAAAATTAACAGATCCGTATAACCACACCCAACGTCGCGTAATTTAAACGTTTTAGTATTGTATTGTTCTTCCACTAATTTATCAAAAGCAGCATCATATTTATCGTCATCAATATCATCTGCAACTTCGCGCTGTAAATATGATCGAGAATCACTAATAATCGTAGGCATCATTCTAATATTTTGTTTTGACATATGCATCTTTTGCCAATCCAAGTGAGTTTTGTATGTGGAAGAAGTAACGCACGTTAAATATAACTTAAATTCCAAAGGAAATTTTATATTTTCTTGCTGTTCAAGTTCAGTGACTTGCTGAAGAGAAAGTGTATTTGGACAATGACTAGTAAATAACATGGGATGGCCATAATTAGTCGACATTTTATAAATAAGTTTTTTAAGCTTAAATTGCTGATCGCAGTCCAATTGATTAATCAATTCACAAATATCTGATGAAAAATTAGTTAACATAATATCCTGTATTTCTTCTCTATTTGAGTCATCATTTAGTTCCTTTTCTTTAAGTTCGTCTTTTTCAAGTTCAAACATTATTCTTCGCATATATCTATCCATTATGATTGAGTTATTGAGTTATTAAGTTATTAATACATAACATAATTTGTTTATATTTAAACAACAGCTGACATATTAATAATCAATTTTTTCAACATATATTTATGCTTGATATAATTTGTAAAAATTGATTATTTGATTGGCAAAAACTACTCAATATTATTATATTATGGTAAGTTATTAAACTATTTAACCACATAATTATCAATATGTCAGACGAAACAAATGAACCCAACAAGGCAAATAAATTATGCAACTTTGGATATGATGCAACAGAATATATAGATCACACATTAATAAAAATAAATGATGATATAAATGTCGTGTTATACAGTGATATTGATGGCGATTATCATTACGCGTGGAATAATAAAAAAGAAGATGAAACTCTAACAGAAAAACTTTTAGAATCGATAAAATATGTTAAAAATATGAAACTAAATGCAAATGATGACATGGACGTATTAATTTTAAAATATTTCACCGATTATTTTACAGATACTCCTGGTTTTGATATGGCAGGCAACGACAACTTAATTGATATTGAAGATTATGTGGGATCGAACGACGTATTTTGGAAAAAATTACAAATAAGACATAAAGTTAATATGGAAAGGCACTTAAAAGTGTATACATATGGAACAACGTTTACATTCGAACCACCCAAAGGATGTCAGGCAATTTATAATGCATGTATTATTAGATCAAAAATTGATAACAAAGATTTACGAAAAAAACTTTCAAAATTGAGAGGAACTGATAAAAAAATACAAACAGAGGTTAGAAGTTCGGCAGCGTTCGAATCATTTGTTGGTGATATAGTTAGAGATATTGAACATAATAATTATAACACAATTGCTGTAATATGCAGAGCAGGACATCATAGATCAGTTGCATGTGCAGAAATGTTGGCCAATATATATCCAAACAGAAAAGTACATCACTTGAATATTAACAATTGAATATTAACAATTGAATATTAACAATTTAGGAATATAAAATGATCCAACACTTGCCGCCAACCCAATACCCATGTATATACGATTCCATCCTTCTTCAATTGGATGTCCGTACTGATCGTTACATCTGCATGGATATTTACTAATTTCATGATATTTCATGGCATCGTTAGGAAAATCAATAAATATTTTTGATCCTTCAATATAATTTCCTAATCTCACAACCAATACAATATTTTTTTCTATTAATTTGATTCTTTTCGTCTTTGGATCATCTGTGGCAGATAATCTATTTTCTTTGATTATGCAAGCTGTACTACCTTCGCGTAACACAAAATATATTTTTTTTCCTATTTTACTTTTTAACCAGTTATTACATTTCTTTTGCATATTAATAGTTGCCTCATCTTCGACTAAATGCCATTCATCATCAATGGTTGCATTTGTATGTGTTGTTTGAAGATCATCAAAAGTGAGTCCTGATGAGTAAATTGAGCGATCGGAATAAATTATAGATGACATATGTATATTGTTTATTGTTTACGTATTAACTTATTTAATGCATAATTATATTCGGCAAATTAGCTGTTTTGATAATCAATTTTTTAGCGAATTATTGATAATTAATGAATAATAAATGTTGAAATTATAAAACGCAACTAGTATCTTAATAAATAAATTATGCTAAAACTTAAATATGGATTTTAATAAATTTACTGACAAGATAATGGATGACAAATTAAGTATTATGAATAGGCTATGTCCTGTTGCAATGGATAAAAAGTATAAATTCGGAGGTATGCGATATAGTGACGATGGAAAAGATCTCAGCAGAGCAGAAAAAGAAGTTAATAAATTGGAAACGGAACTGGAAACTGGCATAAATGTAGAAGAACTAGGAGAAGAAAATATAATAGGCACAACAATAACAAACACGGATAAATATTTTCATACAGGTTATCTGGATTATTTAATTCACGCGTGGAAAAATCATAACGGAATTATTGTTGGGCCGTGGCATATATGGAACATAATACTTTACAACATAAAACAACTAAACAAAATGGAACCAAAATTAACAGCAAGTCTGTATACAAAAAACGAGCAATGCGATACTAAAATAGAAATATTTGCGGACGCGTTTGATATAAATATTATGATCGATAATTTAAAAAAATATGTTCCGCAAGATACAATGAATGCATTATTACCAACTTTTGAATCAGCGCCTGACAATTTTCAAGAGGCAATATACGGACTTATATGCGAAATAAATAATGATTATTATGATGTGATGATATTTGCATGTGGTATACCAATAGTTAAAGTGGAAGGAAGTATTGACGAATGGCACATGTTGCTAGATTATTCAAATAATTTAAAAAAATTATATACAGGATTAAATCATAAAATAGATTCATATATGGTTAGTGTATGTACGATCGTTGAAGAATTTGTTAATAAGTACGATGACAGTGATTATTGGTTAAATTTTTTTGAAATTAAAAATTGTGGATCGGGATCACAAAAAGAAATATCCGGACACATTTCTAAGTTATTGCCCAAAGAGACTTTAATGGAGTCTGTTCCTATGATGATGTCAAGCTATGTATATAAAATTTCTGGCGCGACAGACGAATTAAGAGTTGGAAAATATATGTCGGGAATCATTTCATCAGAAGTTGACAATGATGATATATCTATTCCTCATTACGAAACAATGACCACAATTATTGAAAATGAAGAAATTATTATTGGTGATCCACTTTCAAATGATTTTATTGTTGCGTTGAAGTTTATAAATTCGTGCAATCGTGTTCCAGTGAGCAATCGTGCTATACAAGAAAGTCATATTGACGACATAATAAACGAATATCCAAAAACTGTTGGTATTATTAGCGCAGAAAAAGTGCTTGAGGAAATGTTGGGAAAATCGACATCAGGAATACTAAAAAGTGATGGCACAATTGAACCACAATATCCCGATATATCTAAAGAACAATATCAATCAGAATTATTACGCATACAACAACATCAAACAGAACATAATGGGCAGTCATTATGGGACATATTAAATGGATCTGTTGAATATATAGTTGATAGATCATATATATATGATAGCTTTTGGTATGATAATGAGTTTATAGTTGATGACGTGACATCTAGTGAGTTAGGTAGATATAATTTTGATGGTATATCTACTTTTAGATATTTTCAATATTTGCCAAAACAAGAAAAATACGTAGATATCGTTATAAATAACATGGAAAAAATAGTGGAATTTTACAATGATTATAGTAACACGAAACCCAAATATTTACCAATCGTAAATACTTTAAATCCTAAAATTATCAACAGTTTGGTAAGGACGTTATGTGATAAATGCGGATATGATGAATTTCAAATTTGGAATTGTTTTGTGATGTATTTATTTTTAGATAATGCATCGGAATATGGTCGTGTGGGTTTATATGCAAACTCGCCAATAAAACGATTGGAATATGTCGGATTTTCTTGTTTGAGTGGATTGGTTGAATATATTCCCACTGACATCAAGCAGAAATGTGCAAATGCAATATTTAAATATATACTAAATTCAATGATAGGAGATGAACGTAATTTTTTCAACTTTGTCTTAAATTATTATTCATTTAAGCAGGATGGCTTTAGCAGAAAATTTACAGGAGCAATACGAAAGACAATAGTTAAGTATTGCAGAATTTGTGCGTTGTTTAAATGCCAACACAAACATAATTTAATTAATGATCATGCAGTCACAAATAGTGGCGACAATGAAATAAAATTTAATGATGACGATATTACGTTTTCAAATGGCATTACGTTAACTTCCAATGTTATACATTTAATAAATAACTGCAATACAAACGGATCCAATGACAAAAAAAATGTTGATTATGACTGGAAAGAAGATGATTTTAAAGCATGTATTTATTTTTTAAAAACATACAATGTAACGAACAAAAACTGTTATTATTTACAAAATAGTGATTTTTTATATAGCAGCACATTTAGTAAAATGATAAGTTCAATAGGAGATAAAAAATTTGTAGTTAAATTGATGGAGCACGCATGTGATATATTAGACGTGAGCGAATATTCGCATAAACTTTCAACGTTACCTTCAAGCTATCGTTATAATGATAACATAAACGAGACAATTGATGATTCAATGAACATATTAACCGTTATGAGCGATAAATTAAGAAAATTAGTAATTAAAAATTTTAATGCGATTGAGATTGACTCTAAAGCAAAATATAATGAGTCAGTAAAAGCAGGAAGAATTATAAGAATGGATGGTAATACTGAACCAGAAGAAGATAATGAATTTATGATATATTTAAAAGCAAGAATTAAAGAATTTGACATAACAATTTCTTAAATATATTTGGATTATTGATTATTGATTATTGATTGTTGATTGTTGATTGTTGATTAAAAAATATTTACAACAACATATTTATTTAGTCCAACCTTGTCAAACCAATAAAAATATTTATTTTGAGGTTTATAACAATAACTAATATCAAAAGATTTGTTGCGCTCTGTAGCCATTTCGTTTATAATATATTTGAAATCATTAAATTCCATAATTATGTCTAATTTATTCGTTATAACATACACAAGAGTATCCTTTGTTACTTTTTTTATTGATGCATCTTGACTCCTAATTGACAATTCAAACTCAACTATCCAATCATTCTGCTCAAATAATTGAGTTAGTTCGCCAATTACCAACTTGTTAGTTAATTCTGGGGATTTTTTAAAAATGCGATTGCCCATATGTGTATATTTATATTAATAGAATAAATAAAAAAATAATATGTGGCGCATTCAATTATTACACAATATAAAAATGATATTTAATAAATAATTAACAATAAACAAATAATTAATGATAAGTAAATAACGAAGTGAATAATATTAAAGCTGGCATAACAGTCCAAAACAAATTTATTAACATAAATTTTCTTTCGTTGACTGGAAAATTATCAGTAACATAATTTTCGCTTCTTGGATCTTGAGTTTGAATATAATATTGACCCATATATAACATACTGTTCATCATTTGAAATGCCATACTTTGAATAAGAAATTGATGAACGATCATATTATTAAAATTAAAATAGGACGCTATAAACATTAACAATGCTGACAACCCACAAAATATACCGTGAGATGATTCAATCATCAAACTCCAATATATCCACGGGTTTATAGAATTTGCGTATAATCTATCAGAATGAGCAGCATATTCTGCATAAAATATGATTGCTGTGTTGGATGGCAAAATCATTCTTACATTATATGTTTTACCCCATACATGTTCATCGTTTATTATCAAGTCATGAGCAATTTTACAAATTTTATTTTTATTAAATACATATGATATCTCCCATATACCAGTTAACACAGTAAATGCCAACCAATAATATGTTATTATACCCAATTGTACATTAAATATGTTTCGTACTGCGGTTGCTATAACAAAAAATAAGGCCAGTTCGATAACCGCTCCTTGAATACCTTTAATTTGAATAAATCCTGGTGATTCTAACTCGTTTGTCATGTGTAACATAATATTTATCAGGAACAATAAGATATGCCTTGCGATTTAATTTTCAATTTTAGTTACTAAATATTAAATTGTTTAATGGCTCATCAATGTCCAGATGAATAAATAAATAATGGAAAACGATATGATATATCAAACTAATGCATATAAAAAATCACTTAATGTCTAAAAGCATCATTATTACACTCAAAAGAGGGATAAATGCACTGGGATAACACCATCGACTTTTCCATGTTATTTTATTGTGATGATTAATCCACAATAAAGACGCCGCATTTATAGCAATAAGTGAACACTTTTTAGTTTTTGATTTCCAAAATAGCGGGGTTATAAATAATGTGCTAAGATATAAAATAGTAGTGATGTCGCATATCAAATTTTTTGATTTATAATCTAATACATCCCATGTAGAACCCCATAATATACCCTTTCCTTGTATTTTTTTTGAAAATACCTGTATATTTCGAGATAAATATAGTATGGATCCTATTGCTAAAAATGTTATTACAGCCACATATGTTAAAACTTTTTTTGTTTGTTCTTTAGATAAGTTTGTGGGTTGAAATAAATAATAACCAACTACCATACTGGCCATTTGTAAAATTAATACAGGAAATATCATTTTAGTGGCAATATTATTTACATTGCCACGTTCGGGATATTTCCAAATGAAATATTCTATCAGCTGTATGTGGACAACTAGTGTGAAAAACAATCCAATACATTTATCCGTTTCATCCCCATATACTAATAAAATAACGGATGATAACAATCCTATTATATATGCATTTTTTGAAGACTCTGCACTCCAACACATTATGTTATATATTAATGCAATATTAAATATTTTATTGAATGTTTCATTGAATGTTTCATTGAGTGGTTTTATTCAATGAAAGTTACGACTTGCAAAAAATGTGAAAAATAAATTGTCTAACGTTAGTAATATGTCATATTACATAGCATATACACACAACAAAATAACAATTTATTAATATAATACAATGAATAATAATCAACAAACAAATACAATGAATAATAATCAACAACATGGGCCATTTGTGGAATCTGCAGAATCTGCGAAATTTACATACTCAAGAAAAGTGACTGGTGATGATTTATTTGGTAATCAATCAACTACGCAATATAATAAACAGACATCATCAAACGACATACCTCATAACCAAAAAGAGTACGGACAACGAAAAAGAATTAAACCATGACGTACTGGAACAAAATCCCAACAACAAATTGTTCCGAAAGGTCACAAGAAGGGATTTAGAAAATAAATATTTCAGAATACGATGAACTCTAAAATAAATATACATATATTAAAATTATTTTAAGAATGATGTGGCTCATTATTACCAATTGATACGAGTTGCTGAGATTATTATAATTTTGCTAATGTAGTTAAATAGTTTAAGCATGTTTGATTAACTTTTTGCGCTTATTTTTATTATCACCAACTTTTACACTATTATCAGTTTCATTTTGATTATTATAACATAATCCATATATTTCGTTAATTACATCTTGTGAATACTTGCTATAATGCATATATCTTTCGTTGTAATCAATATAATAATATTTTATTTTGTCATTTGATGATTTATTGAACTCGTTATTAAAATCCATAATTTCTGGCGTTATAGTTTTTACATCCTTGTATATATGTGAATTTATTTGTAAGTTATTTATTTTATCATATTGCTTTCGGACAATTCCTTTACATATTCCGTTTAATAATTGTACATATTCTTTACTCGGTTTTTCATTTTGTATTTTATTTAATAATTCAAGTATTATTTCATTTGTAACATTTGGATAAAAAAATTTTTCCCAATTATCGTCTACAACTGACTTAACGAAATTTATGGCTTTTTCAGATAAAAATGTCTTCTCATAGTTTTCTTTTGTTAAAATTCTATCTCCCAATATAAATAAACCAATACAACTATCTTTATAATAATTTGCAAAATATTTAGCAAAATGACAACCTTGATCCACTCCAACCACGATATACTTTTTATTTGGATTTAACTGCGAATATGCCCAGCTGGTAAAATTTTCATATTGCAAATCTTCTTTAGTAAATTGATAAGTTATTGAGCTACCACTAGATGATTGATCAGCATTATGTACTGTAGTATTATTTAAAAATTTCATGAAATTCAAGTAAGTTGGTTCTAAAATTATAACTTCCGCAATTTTTTCAAGTTGTTTAATAAAATCTATTTTTTGTCCATCTGTATCATAAAACCAACTTTTACGTTCAGCAAATAAATCTCCAAATAAAACTATTTGCGTATTTTCTTTTTTTTGATTGTCTATTATTTTTTTTGAAATATCGTAAATATCATCAGAAAAATCAAAATATAAAAAATGAGTATTTCCAATGTACCATGTTGATTTAACGTTGCTATTTAGTTTATATTGATCATTAAATAATATTTTATCTCCAAGAGTTGTTTCCACATATTCTTTGTCATGTATATTAATAGCGCCGTCATTATATATATTATTTAGTATGTATGTTGGCATATTAAAATCAATTAATATATGATCTCTATATTGTTTGTATACGTGATATTTTGCACATCTACTTATTTTATCAAATTCATTATCATCATGCATTTTTTTAAGATCGTTATTTGTTAAATGATCATATTTTTCACTCCAGTCATTCACTCTACTAGATATTTTACTTTTTGATTCTCCTCCATCAATGTTAATATATCCAATAATTTTGCTGCCAAATAATTCTATGAAAAAGTCAGATATAATCCATCCACGAGAATGTGATATCACAAATATTTTATCGTATTCAAATACTTTATCATATATACTTTTACAATAGTTTGAAATATCAAAATCCTCAATTGTGAGCAAAGATTTGGTGTAAAATTTTGGTGTGTGTAAAAATACATCACCCAACGTTTTTATTTTTTCTATTAAATCAGTGGTTTTATTATTTATCGAAAAATCTTCCATGTCAGCATATGGATGTGTATACCATTGATCATATGTTAAACCTCCCCCATTAAAAAATACAAACACTATGTTTTTCATATGTTATACTACACAACGACAAAAAAACTTAATTAAAATATCAATGCACATGATACAATATTTATTTAATATTATTTAAATTAGTGCATGACATTCATGTGATAAAAATAATTATAATATATAATATATCATAATATCATATATAGTAACAAAATGAATAAAATGAGTAATACCAATGATAACAACAATAAAAACTATGAAAATGAACCAAGTGAACCACCAAATATTAACGTAGGTATTTGGAATTTTTTAATAAAAAATCCGTTGGAATTAGTCAGTGGATGGCTTGTGGATAATAACTCATTATTTAGTTTTGAAGTATTGGGATCGAAAACGTACGTTGCTAAAAATAGTGATGAACATGTGAGTGTTTTTCAAACTAAACACAAAGACGATAATTCAATTAAAGTGTTTGAAAGAGCTTCTCCAGGATCTGTATTTAATCAACAAGAAAATACTTGGGAAGAACGCAGGTTCAAACATCCATATGTTGTATTAGGAAATGAGTGGATTAATTTACAAAAAAGTATTATTGATAATATAACGAACAATAGATTTAGTAAGTTAAAAAACTGCGATTTGTATAATACTGTGCATCGTTTATTATTTGAGATTACATATATTACAACATTTGGTAACATGGATTGGGACGCGTATGATTATTTTAATTATCAGACACCAAGTGTAAATCGACAGTTAACATATGGTACCAGTCCCATGTCTTTATGGTATTTTTATGGGCGCGATCGTTGGTTTGATTGTATTAAAAAATCTGCAAGAAACGCAACTGATGGATCTCTTGTAAGTGAAATGATAAAAAAGAATGTATTAGTTGATGATAATTTTTATGGAGAATTATCTGGCCTCTTTTGGGGTGGGATGTTTTCATTAACAAATCTTATCACCACTTCTATTTATTACGTATCTAAAAATAATATAGAACTTGAAAGATTATTAGAAAATCCCGATGTTAACTCTGTTAAAATTATTAAAGAATCGTTACGTATTTGCAGTGGAGCTCCATTATTAGTAAGAACATTAAATGCAGATTTAAAATTAGATAACTGCGAATTGAAAAAAGATTCAGATGTTATGGTATGTCCATTTGCGCTACATAGAGATCCAGCATACTGGAACGACGCAAGTAAGTTTGATTCATTTCGTCATACTTCTGATGACAATTATTGCAGTGACGGATTTATGCCATTTGGTGTTCCTGTTGAAAATGGAGGAAGAGCATGTGTTGCGCGTGAATTTGCATTAACGTTGGCAAAAAATGTTATAGTGACGTTATTTAGTAATTATAATGTATCAATAAACTCAAACGACGATTATTGTGTGGAACCATATTGCGGTGCTGTCAGACCAACTAAATCATATCCAATGAAAATAGAATAATAATATACAATAAAAATTGAAATTTTGACGTTTGAGCATTTGTATAATAACTATGTCTATTACACATAATAAAATATATTACAATATATCGCACCAATGTCATATAACACAACGATCGTGATTGGAATATTTTACGCAGAATTAATAGCTGTGTATTTGGTAACAACATATTTAATTAAAGTATTACAAAAACCAGCCAAATGTAAAAAATTAACGGACGGCGTTGTTGAATATAACAAACCATTTTATCATATTAAGTTAAGCAGTCAAAATGCATGTCGAATAATATTTTCAAAAAAGTTACTAAGACCACGTAATTTAGAATTAGGAAATTTGTTCGGTAGATGGATCGGGAAATGTTTAGGATGTATTGACACGCACGATCCTGCATGGGCAGCTCTTAAAATTATTTTCAAGCCTATTTTTTATTTTGATAATAAAGAAGTTATGGAAACCGTTTTTAACAAGTGGGACAAACATTTGCATAAGTTGTATGAGCTGAATGAGCTGCATGAGCTGCGTGAGCTGGATAATAATGACGATGAAAATTGCAACGCAATATTGATAGAAAAAGTAATCAACGATTTACCGCTAACATACATTTTATTGGTAATTTTTGGAGAAACATTTGTTGAAAAAAAAAGTTTAATTTTTTCGAAATTACAAAAATTATCAAAATATATTATGAATGAAATTTTTAATAATGAAATGTCGTCATATACAGTATATCAACTATTTTATACTGAAACGAACACCAATCTACAATTATTTAAGAATATTTGGGAAGATGTCATGTTGGATGCAATGAATTCTGATTCGGTTAAAGACGAGGGCGTATTTATGTCACTGTATCGCAGTTATGCAGGATATAAAATTGCTAATGTTGTTACTTATGAAATGTTTAGTCAAACGCTGATTGAAATAATATATGCAAACCATGATGTGACTATTCCCAGCATGGCGTGGTTGATTTTTCACTATGCGCATTACGGAGAACTTCTTAAAAGCACTAAATTTCAATCATTCATAGAGGAATCAGCAAGAGTATCACCCATATTTCCAGAATCCATGCCAAAAATTATCACATCAGATATACAAGTTGATACTTGTATAATAAAAAAAGGAACATTGGTAGTCATCGATTTTGTAGAAATAGGAAAAAATGCGGAATGGAAAATGAACGATCTAAATATGTTTAGACCTGATAGATATGATGATATTGAGATGAAAGCATTTGTGAGTAGGTTTGGATATGGAGGAAGAAAATGCCCAGGATACAGATTGGCAAATTTATTGTTTAATAATATTTTGGAATATTTACATACTAGATGGACATTTACACCAATAGCTAAAATAACTAAAAAATCGTATAATACTGAAGAACTAAATACCACGTTAGATCAATCAAGGCCATTTATCATGCCATTCGAACATATTAGTATTACAAAAATTCCAAGAAAAACTATTAGCTATGGATGTCCAATATTTACTGAAAACGAATTGGGCTTTGTTGGGATTAGTGTTAATGAAAAATCGCCATATTTAAATGATACGCAATGTGCAAAAAATCTTGTTTTGTTTTTTAAGCAACAAAACAAGGAAATAATTATTTTGATTGCGGATGAAATCGCTCATTATAACTTTCAAGCATTTAATAATTGCAATAAAGAAAAAGCAATAAAGAAAGCAAATCAACTAGGGGTAGAATTATATGACATATTTAATGATGCCATTAATGAACACGATTGTTCGAATTTGATTAAAATATGCAAATGGAATGAGTTAAATTTACCCGATATGTGCGAATATTTTGAAAAGGATTTATTATTGCGCGAAAAAGTGAACAAAATATGCAGTCGTGTTATAACCAAAAGAGGACTCGGGCTAGTTAATAAATCTCTTGATAAAAAAACTGAACTGGTTCGCAAATATGTTTACAGCGAGCTGGGAGTTTTAGTTTGTGGAATTAATTATAACAATAAATGGCGAAAACTGCTGTATTATAGTGGTAAAAAAACTTATTTGGATGATTTTGCATCTAATGAAGACAGTTTATGTAACTTAGTGGAAGATATTATGTTGTATGAAAGCTTTGAGGACGTTCGAAATTACATATTAAATGCAATGGAAGCCAGAACTTGTAAAATTGAAGGATTCATCGGCATTGATATTGATGCCATTAATCTGTAAAAACACATAAAATGATCATTAAAAATTGAAATTACAATGGTCAAACTAACCTATTATTTTATCGAAATATCAATATAAAACGTTTGATTATATACAATTGTGCGTACATATATCAATAAATCTGGTGCATAACATACATATTAATTAAAAATGGAGATAAATACAGTTACGTTATTGTGCATTTTAGTGTTTGTGCTATCTATTGATTATAGTCTTGCGTTGATTTCTTTGCAAGCATATTGGATAGACACTGGAGGAAGTCATGATTTATCTGGATTAGTTTTTGGATTATATGACGGACCGACCATTATCATCACTCCTATTTTGGCATGGTTAATTGATAATAGGGATTTGAAATACAAAACAATATTCAGTTCGTGCATAATCGCTAATATTATTGGAAATGTAATTTACGCAACTGCATATGCTGCAAATTCTTGGGAAATGATATTAATTGGTAGAATGGTTGCAGGTATTGGTGCATCATGTGTTCCGTTGGTAATGTGTTATGTTGCTGACAGAGTTCCAACAGAAGAACAACAAATGGTTGTCGGATATATAAAATATATTGCAGCATTATCCAGATCAACGGGTCCTATTTTTGGAAGTATTTTTTCTGCATTTATTGAAACTGAAAGCATTGTCAACATGTATACTCTTGTGGGATGGATTCCGGTTGTTATGTGCATTGCGTTACTCGTACTTATATACGTTTGGACAGAAGATACACAATTAACCTCTGAAACATGGAATATTTCAATATCTGAACTTAATGTTGCACGTTCTTACTTCTGGCCATTTTGGGTAATAGGAGGACTATCCACGTTCATTTACTGGTTTTATGTTGGTAGTGCGTTCATCATTGGTACGCATTATTATCATGTTGTTGGTTCTGACGAAGAGCTTGGTAAATTATACTATGCAGGAGTTGGCGGATATGCAATGGCGTTTTGCGTATTTTTCTGTTTCAAAAAAGAAGTCACAAGTATGCAAGGAATATTTATTCTAATATGCTTTATGTCAACTGTATATTTGTATTTAGTACAACAGAACGCAATGTATTATGTTGCTGTTGGATCGACAACATTTATATACGGATTGATTATACCATCCGTGAGCGGATTAAACAACCTATTGGCAAAAAAATTAAAAACTTTACTAAAAGGATACTTCAATATCACAATTATATTTTTAACAATATGCCAAGCATTTGCACGTTTTGCAGGTCCTACATTGTTCACTTTAATCATTCATCAAAACAATGACTCAGATTGCGATGTGGATGGTGAAAATTATGAAACAGACGGATGTAAACTGACTAATTATCAAACATCCACAATTACCATAAACACGATTGTATGTGTTGTTATGTTGTCAAGTTATTATTTTTTCGTAAAAAATTTTAACAAAGCGCCCGATTCTTCGTTGACAACACCAATAACTCAAATGCAGGGATCACCAATCAATCATGACTTACCAACACAAGAAAATAAAACTCCACAGCAACTGACACAAGAAAATCAACTACAGTCACCAGTTTAATTAAAATAACGTATATAATTACTTTGAGAATAAATAAATGGAAATCAATAATATTATTTCTTATGTTAATTTCTTGATGGTTGGAAAATTTGATTAATTCATTAATTTATTAATTCGTTGATTCTTCCAACTTACGTTTATTAGAATGATCAATGCACTAAATTCAGATGAATAAAAATTGATATTTTTAACATGTCGACATCCGATTAATTATTAAATAAATCATAACTATTAAACAATATAATACACAATAATTAGTAAATAATGAACGAACAACATATATCAAAACTTAATAATGATGAAGATAATGAAAAATTAGTGTTTACTTTGGATGAATATATTGATTCCAGAAAAAAAAGTGATACAATTGAAACTACCGACTTAAGCTTTGCCAATTTATCATGTTCATCCAAGATAGACGTAGAATTTTCAGATAATTCAGATAACTCAGATAACTCAGATAATCAACAAGAAATTTTGGAAGAAGAAATAGAAAGAACATGTCCAGGAAATTTGCGTAATAAAAATCATAAAATAATTGGTAAAATGTATATGTGTGAAGATTGTTTCATGCACAAATGTGTTTATTGTATGGAAACAGATTGTTGGGATGAACGACTAAAAGACAAAGTATTTTTATGTACGGAATGTAAGAAAATAGATGAAATGCTTAAATATTAGCTATCTCACTAAATTAATCACCACATTATTTTTTTAATTTATCAAGCTTGTTATTAAATTGTTTTCTCGTTACATAACCTTCCTCCATCCGAGATTTTTATAACAATTTCGTATTTTATTAATTGAAGGTTGGCAACATTTATCATTGCCGTTCCTGTAAAAACCATTGGTTTGAATGTTATTTCCAAACTGCCGAAAGTGTATTTTTATAAGTTGTCGCGTTTGATCGGCAGTTACATTATTTTTGTCAAGACCAAATGATTCTGGCATTGAACTATATGGTGATGATTCAAATATATCCCATTCTTCTTGGGTTGTGTTTCCAAAAACAGATAAAATCGATAAATCTTCGTTGTTTTTTTCCAGGAATGATTTAAGCCGATGATACAACTCTAAATTATTAGCTTTGTTACCAAAAAAAATATGTCTTTCTGGTTTAGGGTCGACTAACATATATTCATTTCCAAATACACGTTCGTTATCAATTCCTCTTAAAAAAAAAGAAGAATTAGATATTCCATGCCCTCCTGTTAAATTTACTAAATTACCTTTAGTTGTCAATACATTACTATCAATTTTATTTTTGAATTTAATTAAAAATGCCTTATTTAATCCGCCGTTAGTATTATATATTGCTTCAACCGTGCCCCATTCAGAAATATCATCACAAAAATCTCGATACGAATAATTGCATGTTGTATTATAAAAATATATGTTGTTCATGTTTCCCATGTGTTTTATGTAGTTATGTGACTAAACGAACAACTCGCCCATTGTAAAAATTTTCAATTTTTAATTGCACATTAGTTTTTTGAGCATTTAATTAATTTATTAATAAATATAAGCACTAGCATATAAATACAAATTGACTGTCGTTAAATATGGCAACCGTCAAAAAATCTAAAAATGCAACCGATAAAAAATCTAAGAATGCAACCGTCAAAAAATCTAAAAATACAACGTTTTATGTATTAGAATATACAAATGATACACCATATCATGAATCTATTGAAAGATGGTTTGCAGAATCGTTTGATGAGTTGGAATTGTATTATGAAGACTGGATGGACAATTCAATATGTATAAGCGTGGGTGAATGGAATTGTAAAGTTACTTGTCTGGGAGATTGTTTTGAAGAGATAACTGAAAATAATGATAAAATAGGAGACATATTGCCAACAAATATTGCACATTGTCGAGATTGTAATATATTTTACAATAGAAAAGTAACTATGTGCAAAATATGTAAGGAAGATTGCGTTAAAGGATATGACGATGTATGTTACGAAAAATTATGATAACATTACATGATTCGTTAATATATTAAAAAAATACAATGCATAGATTAATATTTAGATGTCATAATAAAGTAAATAATTAATTAATAATCAATGTTTGGATTGATCGCTGACGAAATGTCGCTAGTTTCATATGAATAAGATTTTTCATCAAGAATTTTTTTACTATGGGGTGTCAAATAATAATTACGTCCGACCTTTTCAAAGCAGTCATCAAATTTATGTCCATTTTTTATTAAAAATGAAACTACGTCACCAGAATGTACAAACAAATTATTTATAGATCTTGAATGTACGGTTGCGCGAGTTTGTTTAAAATTATTTAATTTTTTTTCGCTTAACAGTTTAATTTTATCTTGAACTGTTCTGTGAGATTCTCCTTCATGTTTATATTTTTGTTGGTTATTATATTCGTCGCCTTCTTTAATGTTACGAATTGTATCATTATAATCATCATGGCTTTCATAGTTATCAGGATTTTCAGCATACTCACGTTCTGCAATGGAAAGATGATTAGATCTATCGGATGTTTTTCCAGATATTCTTTTCTGAATTTTATCAAGAAACGAACCATCTTTAAAATTGCTTCTGTGTTTAGTTTGTGTAGCTTGCTGTGTGGCTTGCTGTGTGGCTTGCTGTGTGGCTTGTCGCACAGCCTGTTGTGCTGTTTGTCGAGTATTTTCAAACATTCTATTCATTTGATTACTATATTGTATGGTCTGTGGCGTTTCAAATGCTGCATGATTACTATATGTATAATTTCCGTCGTTAAATGGATTACTTGATCGACTATGATTACCAGTATGATAAGCAGAAGCCATGCGTTGCATTTCATGATATTGTGTTCTAGAAATGGGAGCGTTTGCTGGATAATCATTTCCAAATGGATCGTATATTCCATTTGGCTGATGATGCATAGATTGGTGCACATGGGGAGTTTCATAATTATTAATCATTGGATTAATTACCGTTAGATTGTTTAAATGCGATGTTCCTATGGGTGTTCCTTGTGGAACACCCATAGAAGCATATAACATAGGAGAGTGTCCACCAGTTGTAGCAAATGGATTAGGGTATCTTTCTCTTCTTAGCATAACGGTTTATGATGGTTGATATATGTATGATTTCAAATTGACATTGTACTTCAATCAACTTAATTCTTTTATCAATTTTTATATATCGGCTTACGTATTATGACACAATAGATCACTTGGCATGTTCAAAATAATCGCTCAAACGCCATTTATTTTTTTCTGGTTGCCTCAATAATTTTTCGCCCATTGTAAAGAACTAACATTATGTCATTGTGAAGTATCGCTGTTTTTTCAATGTCTTCATCATTATAGCTACTTAAAAATCGATCTAATTTTTTAAGAGTTAGCATGTCCTTTTTATCATTTGGATTTAAGTCTTTGTAATGAGTTTCGATAAAATCAGCTCCACTTAATTTTAAATCATCCATAATAGATGCACGATCTTGCAAATTCCAAGTTTTTCCGTCATATGCTAATACTTTTGTTTTATCTCTCCAATTTGGAATATATACATTATGATTTTCTGGAGCGTCATCATTAAAGTGTTTTAATCTAACATATTCAGGAATTGATTGAAATCCTTTGTTTAATATGTTTTTTATATCTTTGGCAGTAAAATGTTTAATGGACTCATTTCCAAAAGCATTTAAGTTTAAAATATACGTATTTGAATTATCTGTGTCAATTATTTTTCCATTATTGTTGTTTGTTGTGTTATTATTTGTATTATCTGCAGTTTTGATTTTTTTTAATTTCTTTATTTCTTTTCGCAGTACATCGTTGTCTTTTTTTAATAATTTATTATCTTCTATAACTTCCTCAAGTTTGGCTATCAGTAAATTTAATTTATTGTTTTCATTGGATTGGACAGGTTTATGTTGTTCAGCGCAGGGATTTTTTCTATTTAAATGCCTTATATAGTTATATTTTTGATCAAATACTTTTCCGCATTTTTCACATTCATATTTTACCATTACTATACAAACAGTTTAAAAAATTGAGTAAAAAACGAGTGAAATTGAGTAAAAAACGAGTAAAAAACGAGTGAAAACGAGTGAAATTGAGTAATATAAAAAAGTAACGATGTTGTAAAGTATTATTTATATTTTTATTACCTTGATACAAAATGTTTGTAATTCATACTCTTATTACTTTTTTATATTTTTTATATTTTACATTATCACTTTTTATATTTATATATATGTTAATTTATTATATTTTCATAAAGAGAGAGGTTACATAAAAGAAACAAAGTCCACAACAAAATTGGACCCCTTTGAATCTAAAAATTTTTACGTAATTTTTTCATGTTGTCAAGTTGATATTTTAGGTTATATCACATTTCCAACTAAAATCACATGTAGAATTATGTAATGTGTAAAATTGATTTTTAATTATTAAATTATTCATATGCGGTTTGTAAATATATATTATATTGAGATGGAAGACGAGTTGTATGTGTTAATAGGTTACGATGATTTAAACAAAACAGTCGATCCAAAATTGTTGTTAAAATATTTTAATAATGACAATCAATCATCACAATATTATCCCAGAAATGAATGTACTGATGATATGATATCATCGTTTATTGAAAATGACGATTATGTGGATACAAAAAAAATAAAACATAATGGTAGTAACGATAGTGCTAGCATTCATTCGCAAAGAGTTGCATCTCTAATAAATTTAATAAATAACAATAAGCTACTAGATGCTGTAATTTTACATGTCGATTCCGAAACAAATAAACTATTGGATATTGAAGACGGATATCATAGATGGAGAGCATGTCTTTATACAAATAAACAAATGCGAGTAAAAATATATTATTTGTAATATTAGTCATTTTGAACATTTACATATCATATTTTAATTAAAAATTGATTTTTGATTTTAGTGACTGATATGTTAATTGTAACAATTAGTAATTATGGAATAATGTTTTATAATGAATTAATTATATATAGGCATTTTCCATTCATCAAACGTAAAAAAAAGACATATGTCGAATACATAAAACAAGATATAACTACTCATACAACAATTTTAGACGATGCAAAACAATATAAATGTACATGTTGTTTATCTACGCATGATTCATATGATATGATAACATGTAATAAGTGCACAAAAGATAAGCCACATGCATTTTGCAAAGAATGCGTTGAGGGTTATATTAATTATGGAATAAATAGTTGCGATATTAATCAATCATGTATGTTCGTTACGGGCACTGCAAAATGTGGCGGTATTTTTACGGTAGGATCAATACTAAAATGCACGAGTAAAGAAATTTTCGATAAATTTGAAGAAATGGTTGAAATAAGGGAAGTCAATAAATTTTATAAAAAACTAAATAACTATCAAGTCTGCCCAAGCTGTCGTAAATGTGGGACAACTGCCAATAAAAATATTTTAAAATGTAACAACAAAAAATGCAAGCAAAAGTGGTGTTCAAAATGCATGAAAAATGAACATGCTGGTTATAAATGCAATCAGATATTAAATTCAGCAGATTCAAGTGCAATCAGGTTAATTGTTGAAGAAACTGTAAATTCGGCATTTACACATAAATGTCCATCGTGCAAATCTATTTATATAAAAGAAGAAGGACGAGGATGCAATCATATGACATGTTCGGTTTGTAACACGCGTAGTTGTTATCTATGTGGAATGACCAGATGCAAATGTTCATTATATAATGATGATCACGATGATTTTAATATTGACAATGTTAACGATAAGGGAAATTGGTTGTATAATAGAAAGCGAATTATAAAAACATGCAAAAAATTACTTATTGTAAATAATAAAGATGTCCAGTTATTAATGATTGAAGAGCTTGAAAAACATAAGATTTACATAAATATTGACGATATCAATAAGATTACATAATTAAAAATAAATAAGGATTGCGCATGATTAAAAAATCAACAAACAAACAAAAAATTGAACATTATAATGTTCTGGTTCATTTATATTTTTAACAGTATCATATTAATATTTATTGTGATTTGATTGTCAAAATGATCACAGAAATAGATGAAAGTGCCGTACAAACAATCACTAACAATAATAACGCTTCTAATTCTGCAAATGCATGTTCTGGATGCTCGGATCAAATTACAGGAAGTTCAAAAATACGTTTGCCATGCGAACATATATTTTGTGACAAATGTGTAGATTCCATTATTATACAAAATGGCGATAACTTAAAATGTAGTATATGTGAAGTTTGTGATATAGAATTAGGAAATTGTTGTAAAAAGTGCTTATGTGAAAATCCGTGCTGTGAGGGTTATAAAAGCTGTTCAAGTTTCTGTGGAGTTTTTTTCTGCTACGATTTAGATATTGCAGTTTATCTTGTCATATTCGCGATATTAACAATATTTTTTACCATGTCGTCAATATTGATGGGAATTATCATGCTATCGTTGCATAGCAATAAATATGACAGCGCAGTTAACAGTTTTATATTGGCGTCTATTATATTTAATACTATTTATTGCATAATTTTTGCAAGATTAATATATATTAAAGATGATATCACTGACGATTCTGAAAGAGGAGCTTCGTTATTTTTTATGTTTCTCATAATTAGTCACGTGTTATTTGCGTTATTTGGTTTTTGTTGCATATATTATAATTTTAAATATGATAGCACGTTGATAGTGTTTGTTGTTGCTAATTGTTTAAATGCATTACTATTATCACCAACGCCTTGTATGATTATATCTTAAAAGTGGTTAAAAATTGAAAATAAAAATTAGTGATATACCTTAGTTACTTTATTTATAATTAACAAAACATACACTACAATATACAATGTCGACGTTTTTAGCACAATCACATATCACAGAAGAGGCGAGATTAGCAAAATTTAGAGAAATTTGCATGAAATATGAAATCAGCGAGAGCAGCATACGAAAACTTAGAAAATATGAAGGTAAAACTAAAATTGTTGTAATAGCCGATAATTCTGGCTCAATGGAAATGCCAATTTGCGACCCAGCAAATTATGATGATCCTTTGTCATGCGTTCCTACAAGATGGGAAGAACTATATAATTTTCTTGGAATCATAACCGAAATATCTGCATGCGTAAATAAATCAGGTTTTGATATCCATTTTATTAATCCAATTAGTACACATGAAGATAATCAAGTTACTGGAGGATGCACTGCCAGAAATGTTGGAGCAAGAGCCTTAACAGATCCATCATATATTCCAGATACAGATCTTGATCCATATTTTAATGTTGCTGCACCATCTGGATATACTCCGCTAACTCAAGTATTTGATGCAGCTGTCACTGAAAAATTATCTGAAATAGATAGTTCTCAAAATTTAATGGTAATTATTGCAACAGACGGTGAACCAACAAATCGACGTGGTGAGGAAGATAAAAATGCAAAAGAATTTGAGAGAGCATTGAAAAATAGACAACAGCTCAATAGAGTATTTGTATCTCTTATGGCATGTACTGATGATAGCGCGTCGGTTGGATATTTTGATAAAATGGATAAAATAAAAGGAGTTGATACAAATGATGATTATTATACAATGAGAGGAAAAGTGCGCAAACATATGGGAAAAAAACATAAATTTAGTTATGGAGACTACGTTGTTAAATGTATGTTAGGACCTATGGATAAAGAACTTGATAACTTGGACGGTAGTGGTGGATTTTTATCAAAGTTGTTTTAGTCAATATCCGCTGATTAATATTTGCTGCTTAAACAAATTTATTTTATTATGATAGTTTATAACTTGATTTTATTTTATATATTATGCATTATGCATATGTGACTATAAATTGTTAAAAGTTGAAAGCAAATTACACTGATGACTCGTACTGATAATAAAGTATCATTAATAACAAAATATAAATGATAAGGACCGTATTAACGAGATCAATTAAAAATGTTCGGATGCCCGTAACTATGATGCCAATAACTATGATACCAGTAACTATGATGTCAACAAATATTATACACACATCAAAAATGACAACTCAACAAAATATGGACGACGATTATATTGAAGTTGGTATTGTTCATTACACAGATACACAAGGTATAAATGCTATTAGGCAGATTGGAACATCTGTTGTAAATATGTTCGGAGGTAAAGGATTTGATACATCTGTTTATGATAACTTACGGACAGAATCTCTCCAAAATGTACTCAATCTGTTGGAAAACGATAATAAATTATGTAACGTAAGGATGGAATTTTGTCATGCTGATCAAGAGCTTATTGTGCATCATATTTATGGAACATTATTAAAAAAAATCAATAATTAATCAGGTCAATTTATTTATTATAATAAAAAGTTGAAAATAAAATGCGTTGTTATCTAAATGATTACAATAATGAGATCGGCTTTAATATAGAAATATGTTACTGTCACGCTCGTATAGTTCATCGGTTAGAACATAGGTCTTATAAGCCTAAGAGACGGGTTCGATTCCCGTTATGAGCATAACAATTATTTTATAAATATACATTATTTTATTTTATAAACATTATTTTATTTTACAATCCAATTTTACAATCCATAAAAATTGAATATTAATATGTCAACCTATTTCATTGCGCAAACGATATTATAATATATGAAATCATGATTACAGCAAATAAAAACGTCGAGAGCATCGATAATGCTAACAAACTTCGCTCTGAACTTTTGTTAAAAGGCACTCCGTTATATAGACATTTAACAGTTCATGAAAATATATTTGACATTGATAATTGGTTTAATTATGATACAAATGCATCGATTTCTCCGTTTACATTCAGCGACGAAATAAAAATAAACTTTAAAAGGCATACAGGATATGCGCTACCAAATGGTCATCCAATTCGTGCCAAAAGATTGCACATGGATGAAAGCATACTTAACACGATTTTGATAGATGCAGTGAATTACAATTTAACAAAAAAACACAATAAAAATAATTTTAATTTTAAAAAAAATAAAAGAGCAATTGTTAATGATATGAAAAAAAAATTTATGTGTAATGCAACCGTTAAACATTCTATAACAGACGACCACATTTTAGCATTGAAAGGAAATAATACAACCAATGGTAACAAATTAAATAATGGATGTGATTTATCATATTATGTTGTATGTAACAATTATAATATGTACATTTTAAAAAAAGACAAAAGTGTAACAATAATCATATTAATGAAAAATGGGGACGTGTTAAAGTTAGCGAAACATAATATTAAAAATAGTGATCGCATGTCATGGATTACGA
>Ga0257127_1000768_pt1 | contig 25858 bp, 26 predicted proteins | sample SI060_135mmetaG_FD_190152 | JGI IMG/M metagenome (GOLD analysis project Ga0257127, IMG submission 190152) | Marine microbial communities from Saanich Inlet, British Columbia, Canada - SI060_135m | ecosystem: Environmental > Aquatic > Marine > Inlet | place: Canada: British Columbia | collected... | reverse complement strand
AAAATTTAAAAAACGAGTATTAAAAAAAGCTGGTATTTTTATTGGGATTATTATATTTTTATATGGATTAATTCAATTAGTACAACCAGATGATTATATAAAATTTACAAAAACTACAATATCTACTAAGACAGAAACACCAATAGAAAAAAAATAGTTCATATAGCTCACTTAAAAGCACATCTAAACCAAAAAAATGGTATCCTTGCGATTATAAACAAAAGGTATTACAATGGCTAACATTCAAAGCTTAAGAGGTATGAAAGATATTATGGATCACGATAGTGATCTGTTTACATATTTTATTGATAATTGTTCAAAAATTGCAAAGCAATATGGATTTAATTATCTTGAAACTCCAATATTAGAAGAGACTGCACTTTTTAAAAGAAGTGTAGGGGAAAGTAGTGATATTGTAGGTAAAGAGATGTATCAATTTACTGATAAAGGTGAAAACGATGTATGTTTAAGACCTGAAGGTACTGCTGGTGTTGTAAGAATGTTTGTTCAAAATAAACTTGATCGAGCAGGTGGAGTACAAAAGTATTTTTATTATGGACCTATGTTTAGATATGAAAGACCACAAAAAGGTAGACTAAGAGAATTTCACCAATTTGGTTGTGAATCATTTGGTGAAGATAGCGTATATGAAGATGCTAATATTATTATTATGATCTCTTCAATGTTAAAATTCTTTGAAATAGGGTATAAATTACAATTAAACTCTTTAGGTTGTAAAGAATGTATGCCAAGTTATAAAGAAAATTTAGTAAAACATTTAGAAGATTTAGAGTTGTGTGAAGATTGTGATAGAAGAGTTACTACAAATCCTATTAGAGTACTTGATTGTAAAAATGAATCATGTCAGACACAACTAGTTAATGCTCCAAAAATTACAAGTAGTTTATGTGAATCGTGTGATACTGATTTTGATAAGTTAAAACAAATATTAGATAAAAATAATATTGAATACGAAGTTGATTCAAATTTAGTTCGTGGACTAGATTATTATACTAAAACAGCATTTGAATTTGTAAGTAATGATATTGGTGCTCAAAGTGCTATTGCTGGTGGTGGTAGATATGATAGACTTGTAGAATTTTTAGGTGGTCGTGCTACTCCTGCAGTTGGTTTTGCAATAGGTATTGAAAGACTTCTTGAACTTATTACAATGAAACAAGATGATAGTGAACTTGTATATATTGGTGCAATGAGTGAAGATGCACTTGATACTGTATTTACAAAAGTATCTCAAAAAAGAGAAACTACTAAAGTAATTACTGATTATAAAGTAAGAGGCTTTGGAAAACATTTAAATAATGCACAAAAAAAGAATGCAACAATTGTAGCCTTAATTGGTGAGAATGAATTAAAAGACAATACTATTTGGATTAAAAATCTAGAGACAAAAGAAGAACAAACAATTAGTTTAGGTGATTTTTAGTAATTATGAATAATTACGGTATAGATATTTGGGGTGATGATAATTTTGTCATTGAGAATGGTTTAGTAAAAGTAAATCATTCAAATAAGCCATCTTTAATATCTATAGTAAAAGACATAAGAGATAAAGGTAATAAAGGTCCTCTTACATTAAGATTTCCCCATTTAACTATTAAGCAAATTAATAAACTTTATAATGCATTTAATAAATCAATTGAAGAATATGATTATTCAGGTAATTTTAATGCTGTCTTTCCTCTAAAAGTAAATCAGTTACCAAATTTTATACATCCAATGTTAAATAATATCAAATCATTAAATTATGGTTTAGAAGCAGGTAGTAAAGCAGAATTATTTATAGCTATGGCATATAATAATAACAATGCACCTATTACAGTAAATGGCTTTAAAGACAAAGATATGATTACTTTAGGCTTTATAGCTAAACAGCAAGGTCATGATATTACTTTAACACTTGAAGGTATTAATGAGTTAGAAACAATTATAGAAGTTCAAAAAGAATTAAATTTACCTCCTCCAAATATAGGTCTTAGAGTAAGACTTCATAGTGGTGGTAGTGGTACTTGGGCAAAAAGTGGTGGAATGAATTCAAAGTTTGGACTGAGTGCTACAGAGATACTTGAAGCATATGATATTCTAAAAGATAATAATCTTTTAGAATACTTTACAATGCTTCATTTTCATATAGGTTCATCAATGAATCATATTGCTCCATTAAAAAAAGCATTAAAAGAATCAGGACATATATACGCACAGCTTAGAAAAATGGGTGCTATTAATTTAAAATCTATTAATATTGGTGGTGGATTAGCAATTGAATATTCTCAATTTAAAAATACCAAAGAATATTCATTAGAAGAGTTTTCAAATGATGTAGTATTTACACTTCAAACTATTGCAAAAAACAAAGATGTATTAGCTCCTGATATTTTTATAGAATCAGGAAGATTTATAGCAGCCCCAAATTCTGTTTTAATTGCTCCTGTATTAGAACTTTTTTCTAGTGAATATGAAGAATCAAGTCTTAAATTAAAAGATAATAATCCAGATATAATAACAGAACTATATGCTTTGTATAAAGAAGTGAATATCAAAAGTGCTAGAGAGTTTATGCATGATGCTTTAGAGCATTTAGAATCTATATTAACATTATTTGATTTAGGATATGTAGATCTTCAAGATAGAAGTAATGCTGAGATATTAACAAATCTAATTATTAAAAATGCAATTGAATTATTAGAGGTTAATGATTATATAGAATTAAAAAAATATGAAGATAGAATTCAAGAAAAGTATCTTTTAAATTTTTCTATTTTTCAATCATTACCTGACTTTTGGGGAATTGATCAAGAATTTCCAATCATGCCAATTACACATCTTGACAAAATTGCTACAAGATCTGCAACATTATGGGATATTACATGTGATAGTGATGGAGAAATACCATTTGATTCTAATAAACCATTATATTTACATAATGTTGATTTATCTAAAGAAGAATACTTTATTGGATTTTTTATGACAGGTGCCTATCAAGATATACTAGGGATGAGACATAATTTATTTGTAAATCCACATGAAGTAAATGTAAATTTTGATGAAAATGGATATAAATTAGATAATTTCATAAAATCACAAAAGATCTTAGATATTTTAGATGATCTTGAATTTGATACAATTGAATTTCAAACAAAATTATTTAATAAAATAGATAACAAAAATCTACAAAAATTATTAGAAAACTATTTAGAAGATAATAGTTACTTAAAGACATAGGAGAGTATATTTATGGATAATATTTCATTATTTGCAAAAATTAAAGAGGATTTTGGTTTACCAAAGAAAAATGATCCTGCATTACATTCAAGCTTTGAATTACTTTTTAATTATCCTGGAGTTTGGGCTATTGTAAATTACAGAATTGCTAATAAATTATATAATAGTGGTTTTAAATTTTTATCTAAATTCATTAGTGGAATTAGTCAATTTCTTACTAATATTGATATTCATCCTAGTGCAGATATAGGTAGAAGAGTCTTTATAGATCATGGATTTGGTGTAGTTATAGGAGAAACAACTATTATTGAAGATGACGTTTTGATATATCAAGGTGTGACATTAGGAGGAGTAAGTTTAACTCATGGAAAAAGACACCCTACTGTTAAATCTAATACGGTTATTGGGGCAGGGGCAAAAGTACTTGGAAATATTACAATAGGTGAGCATGTAAAAGTAGGTGCAAATTCTGTAGTAATTAATGATGTTCCATGTGGCTCAACAGCAGTTGGTATACCTGCTCGTGTAATTAAGACTTCAAGTGAATGTGAAGATAATGAAATGCCTCTTGATCACAATAATCTTCCAGATATTTCAGGAAAAATGATTACATACTTAATTAAAAGAGTTGCTATTTTAGAACATGCTATAAAAGAACATGATGCAATTGATGTATCAAAAGAGGATAAAGAACTTGATGATATATATGCTAATTTTATTGATGCAATGAAAGAGGAAGACTAATTGGCTACATATAAAGAAGTAATTAAAACTTATTCAAGACAATTAAAGGATATTACACATATTCCTCAAAAAGAAGTAGAAATATTACTGCTTAGTATAGTTAAACAAAATGTAATTTGGTTACATATCAACTATAATGAACAATGTACTTGTGAAGCTGAATTAAATAAACTAGTAGAAAAAAGAGCTACTCATTATCCTATTGAATATATCACATCTAGAGCTAGCTTTTATGGTGAAGTTTTCAATGTGCAAGATGGTGTTTTAATTCCTAGACCAGAGACAGAAATACTAGTAGAAAAAGCTGAAGCTATTTTAAAAACTATTGATAGTCCAAAAATAATTGAAATAGGTACTGGAAGTGGTATTATATCTGTAATGCTTGCTTTATTAATAGATGATATTAGTATTATTGCTGTTGATATAAATGATAAAGCATTAGAACTTGCTAAAAGTAATGCTATTAAACACGGTGTAGAAGATAAAATAACTTTCATTAAAAGTGATCTATACAATGAAATAAGTAATGATGAAAAATTTGATATGTGTGTCTCTAATCCTCCATATATTGCTGATAATTTCAAACTTGAAAGAAATGTGATGTATGAGCCATCAAATGCTTTATTTGGCGGGAATAGGGGAGATGAACTTCTAGAAAATATAATTACACAAACTGCTAATAGAAATATTAAATATTTATATTGTGAAATGGGATATGATCAGAAGAAACCATTAACTAAATTTATAAATCAATTTAATATAAAAGAATTAGAATTTTATGAAGATTTAGCCAAACTAGATCGTGGATTTACTTTAGAATTTAAACAATAAATAAAGGCAATTTTTAGTAAAATGCACAAAATAATTAAGAAAAGATAAAAGGAATATTATGATCGAAACACAAGAAGATTTTAAAGCAAAAGTTGCAGAGATACAAGCACAACCATGGTATAAAAACCCAATTGGATTTGGATTAGCAAGAATAGATAGAGGTCAATTAAATACTGATAAGATATTACAAGCTACATTTCCAGTTGTAAATTGGGGAGAAAACTTTGGTAGTGCTGCTGTATTTTTAGATGCATTAAATGAATCTGGTGCAGCTGTAGATTGCACTGGTAGTGAATTAGTATGTGATGTAAATGATAAATTTACTAAAATTGCTATGGATACATTTGCTCCATACCTTGATGAAGCATTTGGTCAAGCACATAAAAATGTTCAAGTTATTTTAGAGCTTGAAGGTAAAGATACTGCTGGATACAAAATGGTATTTATCTTTGAAGATACAAAACCACAATCAGTTGAAACTGCATACTTAAAACTTTATGCATTATCAACAGGAAAAGCAGAGTTACGAAAAATTTGTCTTGATGGTGCATTTGGAATTTTAGAAAATGTTGCATGGTCTGGAACATTACCAATTGAATTAGATTGGTTAAGAGAAAATGAAGTATCATTAAAAATGACTGGTTCTTATCCTGTAATAGACATGGTTGATAAATTCCCAAGATTCTTATCTCATATTATTCCTGCTGATAACACTAGAATCTTAGATACAAGTAAAGTTAGAATGGGTGCTCAATTAGCTGCTGGAACTACAGTAATGCCTGGTGCTTCATATATTAACTTCAATGCTGGTACTTTAGGTCCAGTAATGGTTGAAGGTAGAATTTCTTCATCTGCAATTGTTGGTAGTGGATCAGATGTAGGTGGAGGAGCTTCAATCCTTGGTGTTCTTTCTGGTACAGATGGTAATCCAATTTCAATTGGTGAAAACACACTTCTAGGTGCAAATTCAACTACTGGTATTCCCTTAGGTGATGCATGTATTGTTGATGGTGGTGTAGCACTATTTGCTGGAACTAAAATTACAATTTCAGATGATCAAATTGCTAAAATTCAAGAAGCTAACCCTGAAGCTAAACTTTCTAATTCTATGAGAGCTGATGCACTTCAGGGTCTAAATGGTGTTCACTTTAGACAAAATTCAGTAACTGGTCAAATGCAAGCTTTTAGAAGTACAAGAGAAGTTAAACTAAACGCTGATCTTCACTAATTAATTATTAAAATATATCAGTAGTCTTATCAAGTCTACTGATATCAAAATGGGTATAAATACGAGATGTATTTATATCTGCATGACCTAAAGATTCTTGTACAAGAATCAAATCTTTACTCTTTTGATAAAGTAGGGTTGCAAAAGTATGTCTTAGCATATGAGCACCATTTTTTTCTTTTCTAAGCCCTATACTCATCAATATTTGTTCTACTATTCTACTTATGTATGCTTGAGTTAGTTTTTTACCTTTTTGATTACATAAAAATAAATTATCATCACAACATCTTGTATCAAGCCATGTAGATAAATCACTTTTGATAATCTTTTCTTTTATCATCACAACTCTAGGTTTATTACCTTTTCCTCTTACTTGAATTATATATGCATCATCTTCTTTTACAAAGTCTTTTATATTGATATTTATTGCTTCACCAACTCTTATACCTGTATATAAAATTATTTTAATAACTAAACGGTTTCTAACTGCTAAAATTGAATTTTTGAATTCATATTTATCAATTGCAGTAATAAACTTATTAACTTCTTCTTTATTAAGATAAGAGGGTAGTTTTGTACCACTTTTACCAGCTAAACCACCCCAGTTTTTAAGCTCTATACCATATCTATATATATTTCCATTTTCTTCTTCATTTTGTTTATCTATATATCCAAAGAAACCAAGTAGTGCAATACGATAGTTCTTTTTTGTTGCATCTGATAAATTTGCAGTTTCACTAGCTAAAAAATCACTTAGTAACTCTTCATCAATTTCCTTCATAGAACCAGCACCAAATTGAATCATATAATTATATAATTTTTCTAATGGTAAATAATATACATGAATACTTGAAATACCAATATTTCGTACTTCTTTTGTTATTAATTTTAGTTTATGAATATTATCAAATCCCTTGATAAGTTCTTGAATAATTTGTGCAAGTCTATTTTTATCAGTAACTTGTCTATTTGATAAGGATGTTATTTTATTTCTTAAGAAACGCGTTAACCAGAATAAGTAGGTTTTACTAAAAGTATTTTCAATGTCTAATGGATATCTCATAAAAGTATTTTATCATAATAAACTTTATATTAATATTGGAAACTATAATTTCCAAACTATTTATATTGTTAAAAAAGGAGATGTAAATACATCCCCTTTTAAGCTATTAATATAACACTTAGTCGTTTAATACATCAGTTGCTATTAATTCTATTCTATCTTTAGTAGCTTTTAAAACAGTAACAGCAAGTTTTTGACCTTCATCTAATACATCATTAACATTTTTAACTCTATGTTTTGCAATCTTAGAAATATGAAGTAAACCTTCTCCACCTTTTGGTAAAGATATAAATGCACCAAAGTCAACAATTCTTTCAACTTTACCTTCATAGCTTTCATCAATATTATATTCTTTAGTAAAGTCAATTTGCTTTTTATGAGCTCCTACAGATGCATTTGATGAGATATTTCTAATATGCTCACAAGCATCAAGTACTCTTTGTTTGTTATCACCAGATACTTTTACATTACCACTATCTCTATCAAGATCAATTGCAACTTCAAATTTTTCAATAATTTCTCTAATTGTAGCCCCTGCTTTACCAATAACTACCATTATTTTCTTTGGATCAATTTTAAATTGTTCAATTAATGGTAATGCAGCACTTGGAACAATATCGCAAGCAGCTTTTTCCATTAATGCTAGGATATGCTCTCTACCTTCTTTTGCTTGAAGTAATGCTTCTTTTAATACATCTAATTCAATACCACCAAGCTTAATATCCATTTGCATTGCAGTAATACCTTTAGAAGAACCAGCAACTTTAAAGTCCATATCACCATCATGATCCTCTAGACCCATAATATCTGTTAATATAGCATGTTTTCCATCTTGAATAACACCACCCATTGCAACACCTGCTATTAAATCTGAAATAGGAATTCCTGCTGCTTTAAGTGCTAAAGACCCACCACAAACTGTAGCCATAGAAGAACTACCATTTGATTCTAAAATTTCTGATACTAATCTAATAGTGTCTGAATATTCTGCATCAATAGTAGGTTCTAATGCTCTTTTCCCAAGATTTCCATGACCTAATTCTCGTCTACTTACACCAAAAATTGGTTTTGCTTCACCTACACTAAATCCAGGAAAATTATAATGAACCATAAAGTTTTCTGTTTGATTAGATTTACTTGTAACCCTTTCAAACATTTGACCATCTTTTTGTCCACCTAGTGTTGCTACTACAAGTGCTTGTGTCTCACCTCTTGTAAATAAACATGAACTATGCGCTGATGGTAATATATTTGTTTCAATAGTAATAGGTCTAACATCTCTTAGCCCTCTTCCATCTGCTCTTACATTTTCATCAACAATCATAGACCTTACGATATCTTTTTTAATAATACTTACAGCTTCAAAAATTGTTTTAAAATCAAGTTCATTAGCTTGTGCGTATTCTTGAGTTAAAATATTATTAGTAATTAATTTTAAACTATTTGATCTTTCACTTTTAGCCAATTTTGATACAGCAGCTCTAATGTCATCATAGAATGTATCTTTTACATAAGATATTACAGCCTCATCAATTTTAAATTCTTTTAATTCTACATCTACAATCTCTTTTGAAATTTCTTTAAAAGCCTTTTCATATGTTGATGATACTTCTTTTATTGATGATGATGCTAAAGCAATAGCTTCTAATAAATCATCTTCATTCATTTCATTAGTATTATGAACTTTAACAAATGATTCAATATCTGCTTCTACCATATCTTCAGAAGCTGTTGTTTTCATTTCAATCATAAGTAATTCATCTAAAGTTCCAGCAATAAATAAATCTAATGAAGAATCATCTTGTTCTTTTAGAGATGGATTAACTACAAGATTACCATTAATTTGTCCAATTCTTACAGCTGCTACAGATTTTGTAATAGGAAGATTTGAATAATATAAAGCTGCAGATGCTGCATTTAATGCCATTACTTGAAGGTCTGCATCATGATCAACACTTAAAACCATTACAGTAATAGTAGTTGGATATACGTATCCACTTGGGAATAATGGTCTAAGACTTCTATCAATAATTCTAGATGTTAATGTCTCAAAATCACTTTGTTTACCTTCTCTTTTAATAAATCCACCATTAATCTTTGCATTTGCATAAGTCTTTTCAATATATTGAACAGTGAGAGGCGTAAAATCTTCACTTACTGGATTATCAAATTCACTTGCTACAGATGCTAATATTACTGTATTATTTACTGTATATAGAACAGAACCATTTGCTTGCTTTGCAACTTTTTCAAACTCGAAAGTTTCATTTTGATTATTTAAATTTAATTCACATGTTATAGACATATTTTCCTCTTTTTGTTTAATTTTTTATATATTCTTTTGTATCATCTAATGATACAGGTTCTAGTTCTTCATAATAGAAATCAATAGATACAAAATGATCAATTGCATTATTGAAATATAAATCATCAGCAATAGATTCAAGATCTAAAACTATTGATTTAGGCAAAATAGGTACAGCAACACATACAGATTTTACACCTTGATTAAGTACGGTTTTAATACATGCCATCATTGTAAGACCAGTATTAAGACCTTCATCTACTATTAAAACATTCTCATTTTTAATATCTATTAATTTTTTTCCATCTCTTAGATTTACTATCTTATCTTCAATAGATGTATTAAAAAGATTAGTAGCACTATTAAAGATATAATCAAGATCTATATCAAAAGATTTTTGAAGCTCTTCATGAATTACTAATTCATTAGTTTCACTTATTATTGCTACCTCACAATTATTGTTATTTGGTGTAAAAATCTTTTCTGTAATTATTAGATCAATAGGTGAATTTAACTTTATTGCAAGATCATTGGCTAAAGACATACCTCCACATGATGCAGATAGTACAATCCATTCTTCTTGTTTCATAATATCAATAGGGAGTACATCAATTAGTTTTGATGCTGCATCATCTCTATTTTTAAATATTATTTCAGACATACTAATTATTTTCCTTTAATTCATATTGCTGCTGAAACTGACCAATTGGTTTCATAGTGAATAAGAAGTAAATAATATTTTGTCTAATAGCACTATCAGTAGTTGTAGGTGCAGCAACTAAGTTATTAGCCAATTTAATATTAAGCCCCCAACATCTTTTGTCTATATTAAGAGAATACTCTTTAATATTACTAATACTTTCATCTAAATTATAATTTTCTTTATATTTTATTGTATAGTATCTATTAAATTTATTACCAATAGAAAGATTTATAGCTTCTGCATTTTCTGTATCTGTATGATCTAAGTTAAAGAAAAAATGATCTTCTTTATATCTAATGCTTGTAGTGGAAGCAGTAATAGTTTCATCTTGATGATCATAAGTTATTTTACTTGAAATTTGTCCATATGTATAATAATAAGTTAATTCATTTCGTAAATCAGATAACTTACCAGAAATATCTTCATATAATATAGATTGATCAAGCTTATGATTAATAATCTCTTTTAGACTATCTTTGTCAAATAGTGATTGATTTAAAGAAAAATTAACATTCTTTTTAGTTTTAGTTAAAGCAAATGGTTTTAAATCTGTATCATCACTTGTAGTAAAATATATATCACCTTTTTGTTTTACAGTATTTGGTATAGTAATTGTTGATTGTAAGTTAAACGCATGTAAATAGTCTTTATATGGTTTAATTAAGTCTGTAGATATATTAATAATATGTTTATTTTCAATAAAAGAAGCATTGCTATAATCAGTATTGTCATTATTATAATTAATAAATGATGAAGTGATTTGTTCTTGAAGTTTAATATTAATAAAATCATTTAAAACTGTAAAGTTATAACTAAATGGTACACTTACATTATAACTATTAGCACTTACTCCTGTATTTCTATAATCATTTTTATATGTTAAATCTCCAGAATACAAAATACCAGAGTTTAATATTTCTTTAGAATATGAATGTAGACTTATCTCTGGTAGTTGCTGTAAAATAGTATCTTGATTACTAGTAACCTTAGCATCTTTAAAATACTTAAATTCTGTAGATCCAAAATAATTATTGGTATTATAAAAATAATTTATTTCAGATGTTATTATATTATTAGAAATAGTATAGATATTATCATCTGTATTCTCTAAATTTTTATAATCAATATCATTTAGACCATGCAAACTTACTTTTAATCCATCTTGTGTATTTGCAGAAGATAATAGTTTAGTATTTGAATATTCAATATCCATACCATAATGAGAACTATTTTCAATTTTATTTGCTAGCTTATATTCATCTTGTTCTTTAAAATAACCACTTTTTATTTTAAGATTAGAATATTGTGACACATATCTGTATGTAGAGTATAGTCCATTACCTCTTTTTAATCTAAACTGTGGAGTAAACTCAATATCCCAATCTTTTGCCGGAGCCAAAAAGATTGGCTGAGCATAAATAAATCCTTCTTCTTTGTCATAACCAATTGTAGGCTGTAAAAGTCCAGATCTTCTTTGTGTGTCTGTAGTAAATCCAAACCAAGGTGAATAGAATATAGGCACTGGTCCTAATTGAAGTCTTGCATTATATGTATTAACCCACTTTTCTTTAGTATCAAAATCTCCTGAACTAAATGCAATACTCCATAAAGGTGCATCACAATCACAACTAGAAAGAGTAGATTCTTTAAAGTATTGAATATTTTGTTCTTTTTTAGATTCTTTAGAATTAATCCATAAATTTGATTCTTTATCTAATAATAATATAGGCTTGGTAATACTTGTGTCATTTTTAAAATCTATAAAAGAATATTCTGATACAGTTAGTAATGTATTGTTTTTTAATATATTTACATCATTAAATAATTCTAAAGTTTTATCTTTTTTATTATAAATCACTTCTTTAGCTGTAATATAATAAGTAGGAGAAAATATTAATACATCTCCAGATGCTTTTACTATATCGCCCTTATTATTTAAATTTTCAGCTAAAATTTGTACATTTTCTATATTTGAACTATTCGCAAAAATAGTTGTAGCGACAGCAAAAATAGGAAGTATATGTCTTTTAAGCATTAACTACTAATGTTTTACCAAATTTATCATGAAGAGTTTGTCTTGATTCAGTATAAAATGCCATTAAAAAACCTATGTAGAAGAATGATTCACTTATGATTCTTCCCATAGAACGAATTAATGCTTGTATGAAAGTAACTCTACCAAGATGATTGAAATCTATAACTTTAAGTTTCATAATTGTTTTACCAATAGTTGCACCATAGTACCAAATAAAATATGTTTGATATATAACCTTCATAAATATAATTTGTATAAATGCTTGATTCATAATTGTTAGTATATTTATAAACTCTCCACCAGAAGCAGAAATTTGATCCCATAACATAATTACTGCAACAAGTGTAATTAAAAGATCATCAATAATAAATGCAGTAGTTCTTGTTCTTGTTGTTGCAAGTTCTAAACTATTTGTATCAATATTATTATTTTGTTCTTTATTATCCAAAATTATCTACCCTAACCTATTATAACGCTTGATAAGCAATATCTGTTCTTATTTTTTTACCAGCAAAATGTACTTGCCCACATAATGCATATGCTCTATCTCTAGCACTTCTGATATCATCACCAAATCCAACACATAGTAAAACTCTACCACCAGTTGCAAATAGTTTATCATCTTCTTTTGATACCCCTGCATATGAAATGTGTGTATTATTTAAAATATCTTCATCATGAATATCATCAACAATAATTTCAGCAGGTTCACTTGAGCTATATGGATAGTTCTTACTAGCCATAACAACGGCAACACCATATTGATCTTTCATTTTTAATTCAAAGTTATGTAATTGTTTTGTAGCACCTTTATAGAATAGTTCTGAAACATTAGACTCCATTAATGGCATCATAATTTCACATTCAGGATCTCCAAATCTTACATTATACTCTAAAATAATTGGCTCACCTTTTACAACCATAACACCAATAAATAGTACACCTTCAAATGGTGCATCTTCTTGCTTCATACCATCTAAGGTTGGTTTAATAACTCTATCTTCAATTTTTTTATAGATATCATCATTTACAAGTGGTGTTGGAGCATATGCACCCATTCCTCCAGTATTTGGACCAGTATCACCGTCCCCTATTCTTTTATGATCTTGAGCTGCAGGTAAAACTACATAATTATCACCATCACAAATTGCAAATACAGATAATTCATAACCATCTAAGAATTCTTCAACAATTACAGCATTTCCAGCATCTCCAAAGCTTTCACCACTTAGCATATCTTTAACAGCTTCCTTAGCTTCATCTTTGCTAGTAGCAATTATTACACCCTTACCACCACAAAGACCATCTGCTTTTACAACGATTGGTAATGTAGTTTGTAAGTCAATGAAATTATTTGCTTCCTCTTGTGATGAAGTTTCTACAAATGCTGCAGTTGGAATATTATATTTTTTCAGTATATTTTTCATATATACTTTAGAACCTTCAAGTTGAGCTGCTTTTGCACTTGGTCCAAAAATAGTTAAGCCATTTTCTTTAAATATATCTACTACACCATCTACAAGTGGAGCTTCAGGACCTACAATTGTAAGGTCAATTTCATTTTCTTTTGCCCAAACAGCTAATTCATTATAATCTTTGATATTAATATTTGAACCAATATTATCAGTTGCTCCATTACCTGGACAAAAAGTGATATTGTGTTGCTCTTGTTCTTTTGATATTGCTAAACCAATTGAGTATTCTCTTCCACCCGAACCTAATATTAATATATTCATAAAATTCCTTTAATTGTTTGTATATGTTATTTATAAAATTTTAGTAAGTAAAACTTAATAAATATCAAACTTACCAAGTGGCCGTTAACTAAATACGATGGCCCACAAAAGCCAGCAACTGTCATGAGAATACTATTTTAGGAGTATCTAACTAGAGATTCTACACACCATAGTAATTACATCATTAACAAAAATAGAGTATCGGACCGCAAATTATAGAAATCCCGTACCACTTAGATAACGATATTTTAACTAATTTTTAATTAATTATTGCCTAGATTTTTTGCAAATTCAACGCAACCAGGAAGTGATGGTTTTGGTGCAACCTGACAATAAATATATGATGGAAGATGTGCTGCTGTAACTTTACCAATAGCAACGGCTTTATAGCTTTCATCCCAAGTAAAATGTTTAAAAAAACCATCAATTGTAGATGGTGATGAAAATACAATTGTTGAGTTTTTTGGAGGTTGATATGACTTATTAATATCTTTTTTTAATACAGTTTTATAAATAGTAATATCAACCAAATCTATATCATTTTCTCTTAATATACTATCAAGTCTTGATAATACTTTTTTGGCTCTTAAAAATATACACTTTTTACCTTTTAAAATAGGTATTAGTTCTTGTGCAAAATCATCTCCATAAGATTGTGTTGATGTATATACAAGATTTCCACCTTGACTTTTTATTACTTCAGCAGTCAGTGGTGCAATAGCATATGATGGTATATCTTTCCAATCTTTATTAAAACTATCTATAGAATAAATACCATTTTTTGATGTAAATATAATAGCATCATAACTTTTTAAGTCAATATCTTGTGGAATAAATTCTATTTCAAATACAGGAAGATTAATTGCACCTTCTACTTTTTTGTCACTTAGTATATATACATTATTCATATTAAGCCTTTTATATTATTAACATTGCATCGCCATATGAATAAAATCTATATTCATTTTTGATAGCTTCTTCATACAATTCTAAAGTTTTTTCTAGCCCTACAAATGATGCCACGAGCATTATTAGAGTTGATTTTGGTAAATGAAAATTAGTTAAAAGTATATCAACAATTTGTGGTTGATTATCTGGATTTAAAAAAAGATCACATTCTCCTGATACTTTTTTAGTTCTAGTATAATATTCAAGTGTTCTAGTAGCTGTAGTCCCTACTGCTAATTTTTTTGTTGAATTGTTATTTAATGCTTCTTGTGTTTTCTGTGGTATATCATAATATTCACTATGCATATTATGTTTTGTAATATCCTCAACATCTACAGGTTTGAATGTACCTGCTCCAACATGAAGTGTAAGATAATTTGTTTCAAATTTATCTTTTAATTCGTCAAGAAGTTCTTCAGTGAAGTGTAAAGATGCAGTAGGAGCTGCAACTGCACCATAATTTTTAGCAAATAGTGTTTGATAATCAGTTTCATCGCACTTCTCATCTTCTCTATTAATATATACAGGTAATGGAATATGCCCAATATCATTTAATATTTCTATTAATACTTGAAAAGGGATGTGATTATTGTTTTGTGTAAATTTTACAACCCTACTTCCATCATCTTCTACAAGTTCAACAACTTCAGCTTCAAGGTCTTGCTCAAAGTATAGCTTTGTTCCTACATGTACTTTACCTTTAATATATACAAGGTATGTATCATTATTTGGAAGGTGTTTATTTAAAAGTAATTCAACTTTACCACCAGTATCTTTTTTACCAAAAATTCTAGCTTTAATTACTTTAGTGTCATTTAAAAATATAGAAGTATTTTGTGGTAAATAGTTTATTATGTTTTTAAAAATTTCATGAGTAATAGTATTTGTAGATCTATTATAAATTAATAATTTTGCTGTATCAGCAGGTGATACAGGATGATTTGCTATGAGTTCCTGTGGAAGGTTGAAATCATAGCTTGATGTAAGTGAAGGATTAATCCTCTTCACTTTCATCTTCGTCTTCTTCTTTATGAGGGTTGATTGCCTTAGCTATCATAATAGATATACCATAAAGTATAATTAATGGACCAGACATTAAAAATTGTGTTAATACATCTGGTGGAGTTAAAAGTGCAGATAAAATAAATATAAGTACAATTGCATATTTAAAGAAGTCTTTCATCATTTTATCATTTAAAATTCCTATTGTTGCCAAGAAAAATGTAATTACAGGTAGCTCAAATGCAATACCAAAACCAAATAATAGTTTTGTAAAGAATCCTACATATTTACCAATACTTGGCATTACACTAACAACGGTATTACCAAAATTGATTAAGAAATCAAAACCAATAGGTACAACGATATAGTATGCAAAGCTAGATCCAATTAAAAACATTAATGTAGCAAAAAATACAAATGGAATAATGAATTTTTTTTCATTAGCATATAATCCAGGAGATAAAAATAACCAAAACTGCCAAAATATAACTGGTAAAGATATTATAAATCCACTAAAAAATGCCACTTTAAGTGCTGTGAAGAATGTCTCTTGTACTTCAATTGCAACCATAGAAGTACCTTCAGGAAGTACTGCATTTACAGGTACCATCATCCAGTTTAAGATTGGTTCATATACAGCAAAACATGCAAAGAACGCAACTATTAATACAGCAAGAGATATTGAAAGTCTTTTTCTAAGATCTGCAATATGGGGTTTAAGGTTTTCAAACATTAAACATCCTCATCTTCAGACTTTTTCTTTTCTTTTTCTTTGAAAGATACTTTTTTCTTTTTCTTTTTAGGTGCTTCTTCATCTGATGAAGTATCATCGTCATCATTCATGATGTTATCTAAGCCTGCATTTAATGACTCAGTTGAATAAGAAAGTTGAGCTTTTAATTTATCTGCTTCACTTTTCATTTCAGTAATATTCAACTCATTATCAATAGTTGATTTAGCATCATCGATGCCACCTTTAATTTTCTTAAACATCTTTGCCATATCAACCATTGCAGTAGGCAGTTTTTCTGGTCCTAATGCAATTACCGCAATTATAGCAATTAACATTATCTCCATAAATCCCATTCCAAACATTTATCATCCTATCTATTTTACATTATCTTTTATAAAGATGTATATTACCAAAAATTAGATAAAATTATTGCTATTATTAAAAGGATTTATTGATGAAATTGATTGTATTGCTATTTGTTGGAGTTATTTTATATTTTATAGCTAGAGGTTATAAAACAGAAGATTATAATAATATTAAGCTAGACAGTAAACAAAAGTTTGAAGGAGATATCCAAGATCATGAAGCAGGCTTGCTTGTAGCACTAATGGCAAAGGTTGCTAAAGCAGATGGTTCTGTGTGTGAACTTGAAGCAGAAGTACTTAAACATACTTTTACAGATATATCATCACACTTCATAAATAATGATGAAGTTAGAGATCAATTAAAGGCAATTTATTCAAAAGAAAAAGAGAGTTTTGACAACACACTAGAACTTGCTACTAAATATTACAAACTTACAAAAAGAGATTATTCTAAACGATTAAAAGTTATGGAATACCTTTTAAACCTTGCATTTATTGATGGTGATTTTTCTTCTACAGAACTTATGATTACAGAAGATATTTCAAACACTCTTGAGATTAAAAGAGCTGATTTTGAAAATATGGTTAATCAATTTGAAATATTCTATAAAAATAGAGCTCAAGATAAGGCAACTACGCTTGAAGATGCATATGCAATATTAGAAGCTTCAAAAGATGATGACTTCTCATTTATTAAGAAAAAATACAGAACACTAGTAAGAAAGTACCATCCTGATATTGTTACAGGTCAAGGTGCTGACCAAAGTACAATAGATCAAGCAAATACAAAGCTTCAAGATATAAATGAAGCTTATGAAATTATTAAAAAACATTTAGGAAAATAATTCTAAATATGGCTAAATTTTGTAAATCTCATATAGTATGTGACTGCAATCAAGTATCTCTTGGTGAAATAGTACACGCAATAGATTCTGCAGATGCAAAAAGTATAGAAGATATCAAAGAATTAACGGATGCAGGTAATACATGTGGATGCTGTATCTCAAAAGATGATGATGTAAATTCTAAAAAAATGGAATTATATATATCACAAATATTAAATAAATTTAATAAGGAAAGCTAATATAATGGAAACTGAAAATATTAATAGAGAAGAATTAATCCAAGAGATTTTTACACTTATGGGTATAGAAACAAATTTAAGTAGTTTTACAGACGATGACCTTATATCCACAAGAGATGATCTCATAGCCAATAAAGAAAACTTAAGAGAAGATATAAACGAATGGTTTGATGATGAACTATTTGATAAGCTCTCATAAATTTAAAATCACCTAATTAATGTCAAATATACAATCCCCAAAACTCATAGATTATATTTATTTAATAACACTTTCTGCAATCTGGGGAAGTGCCTTTGTTGCTATTGAGTATTCATTGAAAGACTTTTCACCTTTTGCAATAGCATTTGGTAGAATAAGCTTATCTGCTTTGTTTTTAACAATATTTGTATATATCAATAGATTATCATTTCCAAAAGATATTAAAATATGGAGTATTTTACTACTTCTTGGAGCACTAAATAATGCAATACCTTTTTTCTTAATTCCATGGGGACAACAATACATTAGTGCAAGTACAGCATCAGTTATGCTAGCAATTGGACCATTTATTGCATTGGTATTATCTCATTTCATTACTAAAGATGAGAACTTTACTGTATTTAAATTTATAGGGGTTATATTTGGCTTTATAGGGGTTTTTATATTATTTGGTGAGGATTTCTTTGCTGGAAGTCAAAATAGCTTATATGGTAAAATAGCATTACTTTTTGCAGTATGTGGATATATACTATCTGGATTTTTGATAAGAAGTATATCTTCTGTACCGACACTTGTTACATCAAGTGGGATGTTTATCACTGCAACTATATTTCTAATACCATTTATATTCATACTTCCAAATAATTCAAATGGAGAAATATTAAGTCTGAGTTTCTTATCCATAGTATACTTAGCTATCATACCAACAGCTACTGCATCACTACTAAGAATAAAGCTTGTACAGAAAATAGGTGTTCAATTCATGTCTCAAGTTGCCTACTTAATACCTATATTTGCAATATTTTGGTCGTGGATTATATTTAATCAAACACCAGAATATATACTAATAGTAGCTTTACTATTTATATTTTCTGGATTATTTATAAGAAATATTAAATAACTTTGTGTTTTCTACCTATGATTACATAAAGTATTGCACCAAATATATTTAAAAATAATATAGCTAATAGCCATACAATTTTATTTCCACCATCAAACTTACTTTTTAAAACATCTACTAATGCCCAAATCCAAAAGATTAACATTCCAAAATATATAATTGATAAAAATTCCATTATATCCTCCTACTGTTTTATTTATTATATCGACTTCTACCCTACTTTTAAGAAGTTATCAATAAGTACTTTTATTTTTATTTTGTCTTCATTAGAAATTACAAAATGTGCTTGCATAGATGATATAGAGATATCACCTAACAATATATTGTCTTTAGAATTTTTAAAAATATGTATTTTAGAACCAGAGATTCCACCAATAGATATCTTTAAAGAAGACGAATCAAGTTTTTTTAAATATCTTGAACCTCTTGAAAAACCTATATAGATCTTTGCTTTTGGTATTTGTATATTGGATAAATTTTTATGCTCTGAATCAATACTTATATATTTATATTCTTCTATAAGCTCTATAATAGAATGATTTATCTTTTCATGTAAAAGAGGTGTGCCAGAAGATGGATTTCCTTTGATATAAACAATATCATAAATAGGCACTATAAAACTCTTTTTTATACGATGTGTAATTATTTTTTTGTTTTAGGTGCTAAAACCCATAATTCAACTTTTTCATTATCCTTAGAATCTCTACGCTTTGTTCTTCTTGATGAAGCTCTTACATCTCTTTTTAGATGTAGTTCTTTTCTAAAACGATTATTCTTTTGTAACTCTTTTACTATTGGATGCGTACTTTCTTCATTGGCTAATTCAATTTGATTTGAAAATAATATAACTATTTTTCCATTCTCAGAAAGGTGTTTTTGTGCTTGTTCGAAGAATTGTGGAAATAGTTCCTCTTCAAAATACCTAGATTTATCAATCGAATCTACTAATTTATGTTTTGCTTCTATCCAAGGAGGATTAAATACAATTAAATCAGCTTTAACATCACAATTTTCAAATAAATTACCATGATTTAATGTGATTTTATCTTCAAACCCTAATAGTTTACTATCTTTGGATACACTAATAATTGAATTTTTATTAATATCACTTGCAAATATATTTTTAAAACCATTTTGAAGTAATTGAAATAATAAAACACCACTTCCTACTCCAATTTCTATTACGTTATTTTTTTCACCATCATATTTTGTTAAGTATTTATCAAATAATTTTAAATGATCAAATCTTGTAGGAAAGTATGTGCCATAAAATGGATGGATCTTTAAATCTAAAGTTTTAACTTCAATTCCCTTTTTATAAGACTGCCATGAGCTACTCATATCTTGAACCTCAGAAAATGGTATATAAAATTCTGAAGTATCTGGATACAGTAATTCTAACCAAGCAATATCAGGACATTTTTTAACAATTAGTTTATTTTCTTTTACTTTTAATAATAATCTATCAGAAGCTTTTTTAAATGCATTACGATAATCTCGCTGACCTTGAGGAGTTTTGTCTTGATATTTTAATAAAAGGTTTTTTCTTAGTTCAGCTAATACTTGTAAACCATTGCTGTAATATTCTTCAACAAGAACATATTTTCCTGCAATCATTTCAACTACAGTCGCTTCTGTATCCATCTTACGATAGAAATTTATCGTTTCAATCTCAGTAGTTATAATATCTGGTCTATTAGCCTGTAAATCTGTATTCATATAATTAAGTCCTTTATGTTATCTTGTAAATTAATACACTTCTATAATTAAATGACTATAACCAAGTTAACTTAAGAATGGTGTTTTTATGAAAATATTATATTAAAATATCAATAATTCGTCATCTAATAACTTTTATTGCCAATTAGATATAATCCAATATATGAATTTAGATGAAAAACTACAACAACTCCCTACTTCTGCTGGAGTGTATCAATACTTTGACAAAGATGGAAAGCTTTTATATATAGGTAAAGCAAAGGTACTTAAAAATAGAGTAAAAAGCTATTTTAAATTTACTCCTACTTTAGCACCAGCTGATAAACTTGGGCCTCGTATTTATAAGATGATTAGTGAAGTTCAGTCTTTAGAATATATTGTTGTAGATAATGAAAATGATGCTTTAATTTTAGAAAATTCACTTATTAAACAGCTCAAACCAAAATACAATATATTGTTAAGGGATGATAAAACATATCCATATATTTATATTGATTATTCTGAAGATTTTCCAAGACTTGACATTACAAGAAAAGTATTAAAAGGAAAAGGTATTAAATACTTTGGTCCATATAGTACAGGTGCTAGAGATATGCTAGATAGCATATATGAGATTTTACCTCTTGTACAAAAGAAATCATGTATAAAAGCTGGGAAAGCCTGTCTATTTTATCAGATGGAGAAGTGTTTAGCTCCATGTGAAGGTAAAGTATCAAAAGATGAATACAAAAAGCTATTAGATGAAGCTATAGGATTTTTACAAAACAAAACTACACTACTTTCAAAGCTACAAGATAAGATGATTAGTTTAAGTACAAAAATGAGATTTGAAGAAGCTATGGATTTAAGAGATAGGATAAAAACTATAGAAAAGTCTCAAGTACAATCTACATTAGATTTTGCAAAAGATGAAGACTATGACCTATTTACTGTTAAATTAGGTGTATCAAAAGCAGTTGTGATTAGGATGTTTATAAGAGGTGGTAAACTTATTTCTACAAATCACAACTATATAAATATTAGCCAAGATATGCAAGAGTTGGATGAGATATACAAAAGTGCATTAGTAAACTACTATTCATCTGATTTACCATTTGTACCAAAAAATATACTAATAGGTGATACTTTAGAAGAGATTGAAGATATAGAAGCTTTTATATCTTCTAAATACAGTATGAAAGTTAAACTATCTATTCCAAAGATTGGTATTAAAAAACAGCTATTAGATGTAGCCTTTAAAAACTGTGATGAATTACTTAAGTTACAAAAAGATACAAAAATCACTTTATATGATGATATTAAAAAACTATTTAGCTTTGAGAGTGAAGCAAAAAGGTTTGAATGTTTTGATAACTCACATATGATGGGACAAGCTACAGTTGGTGCTATGATAGTTTGGGATGATAATAATTTTACAAAAGATGACTATAGACTGTATAATCTTGAACAAAAAGATGAATATGCTCAGATGAGAGAACTCCTTACAAGAAGAGTTGAAAAGTTTGAACAAAATCCACCACCTGATATGTGGGTCATAGATGGTGGTCTTACACTTTTAAAATTAGCAAATGATATTTGTCAAAGTGTTGGAGTAAATATTGATATGGTAGCTATATCAAAAGAAAAAGTAGATGCAAAAGCTCATCGTGCAAAAGGTAGTGCAAAAGATATACTATATACGCTTGATGATATATTTAAATTATCAACTAGTGATAAAAGATTACAGTTTTGTCAAAGACTAAGAGATGAAGCACATAGATCTGCTATAAACTTCCATAAAAAACAAAAAAGAAAAGAAGATAAGCAAATATCGCTTTTAGATATCAAAGGTATAGGAAAAGCAAAGGTAACAAAATTATTAAATTATTTTGGTACTTTTGAATTGGTAAAAAATTCAAGTGTTGATCAACTCAAAGAGGTATTAAATGAAAAAGATAGTATCCTTATATATAATCACTTCAAAGATATGGATAAATAATTGGCAAAAATTCTATTAAGTAAATCAAATTTCTTTCATAATCTTGAACTTTGTTCAAAACAAGCAGGATCAAAAGATAAAATTGCAATAGTTTTAAAAGATAATGCATATGGTCACGGATTAAAAGAAATTTCACAACTTGCAAATGAATTTGGAATAAGAAAAGCTGTAGTTCAGGACGTTGAAGAAGCTAATAAAATAAAAAACTTATTTGATGAGATTTTAATTCTTAAAGTTTCTCAAAACATGACTTATTCACATAACTTTCACATCACAGTTAATGATATGTGCGAAATTAAGCAACTACCTATAAACAGTAACGTCCACCTTAAAATTGATACTGGTATGCATAGAAATGGAATAGATCCAAAAGAGCTGGAAGTAGCTATTCATAGTATATACAGCAATAATCTAAATTTAACTGGAATATTCACTCATCATAGAAGTGCCGATACTTTAAGCAGTGAATTTTTTTGGCAAAAGGCTATTTTTAAGGATATAAAGCTTAAAGCTATATCAATATGTGAACAACTTAATATAGACGTGCCAAACTTCCATAGTGCTAACTCAAATGCACTATTTAGAGACAATAATTTCGATGAAGACCTATGTAGAATAGGTTTGGCGGCATATGGATATATGTATAAGTTTGACTTATGTAAAAATATAGCACTTAAACCTATTTTATCTCTATGGACTCAAAAAATGTCTTCAAGAACTCTAAAAAATAACCAAGCAATTGGATATGGTGGTTCATACATAGCAAAAGAAGATATGGAAATTGGAACTTATGATATTGGATATGGTGATGGATTCTTAAGAGTTGGAGAACATCATGATAAATTCATTACAAAAGATGGTTTTAAATTGTTAGGGAGAGTATCTATGGATAATTTAACATTAGATTGTCAAGATGATGAGGTATGTTTGTTTGATGATGTAAAAGAATTATCAAAAATACATAATACTATATATTATGAGATACTAACTTCTTTAAAGCCTAGTATCCCAAAAGAGATTGTTTAAACAATCCCTACTTAAAAGATGGTTCTAAGAAAGGAACTACTTGTTTTTTTCTACTTAGACATCCATCCAACCAGAATTGATCATTTTCAACTTTAACATCCCAAGATTTTTCTACAATATCTAAAGAATTAGTTGCTACAAGGATTTGTGAACCCATAGCCATAATATCAGTTAAAAGTAAAAGAACTGTATCAAAACCTTCTTCTTCTTTTAAAGAAGCTATATCAGCAATTAAATCATTTTTCATGTTATCAAAGATAGATAAATCAACAACTTCTAATTGCCCTATTCCTACTTTTGTTCCATTCATATCAAATGCTTTAAAATCTCTTTGTACAAGATTACGCATAGGAACACCTTCAACTTGAGATTTTACTTTAAACATCTCAAGGCCAATTCCTTTATAATCTTCAATACCTGCAATATCTGCTAATTCTTTACAAATTTTTGTATCTACTTTTGTACATGTTGGTGACTTAAAGATTACTGTATCACTTAAAATTGCACACATCATAGCTCCAGCTATATTTTTAGGAATTTCAACTTCATAATAATCAAACATCTCTTTAATAACAGTATTTGAACACCCTACAGCTCTAATCCATACATCTAAAGGTCCAGAAGTAATTAATCCACCTAATTTATGATGATCAGCAATACCAACAATATTTGCTTCTTTTAAGTCTTCAGGAGCTTCTGTATAGTTATTATAATCAACTAAAAATATATCTTCACCGGCATAAGAATCTTTAAATATAGGTGCTTCTAAATTGAATTTATCAAGTATATATTGAGATTCAGGATTAATCTCACCTTGTCTTGCAGCAATTGCTTCATTTCCAAGTTTTTCTTGTAAGTATGCCATTGCAATTGCACCAATGATAGAATCACTATCTGGTATTTTATGTCCACATGTAAAAAGTGCCATATTGTTCCTTTTGATATATTATATTTTCGTGATTGTATCTAAGCAGTGGTTTATATATGCTTAGATTTTATTATTGAATTAAATCAATAATCTCTTGTGGATTGAGAAGTTTTCCTGTACTTAGTACTTTACCATCTACTACAAGTCCTGGTGTACTAACTACATTATATTCCATAATTTTCATAATATCATCAACTTTTTCAATACTATGAAATCCACCAATTTTAGCTATTGCTAATTTAGCATTTTCTTCCAATTGTTTACATTTAGCACAACCTGTACCTAAAATCTCTATTTTCATTTTGATATCCTTTTAATTTATTCTATTATTTCATAAATTTTTTGAGGTGAAACACCATTTTTTCTAGCAATCTCTTTTAAAGATTGAGTCATATTATACTTTATACCATTTTCATTAAGTTCTTCTTTTGCATCATCTATATCAATATCCATTTTTTTTATAAACTTTTTTAATGATGAATCTTCAGCATGATTATACGGTGGTTTTCCATATTCTTTAGTCCAATAATTTTTTATATCTGACCCTACATCTAAAACAACTTTCATAGGCTGTAAAGAATATAAAGTACCAATAACAAAAAATAAATTTATAAATAATGCAATCAAAAATTCTTTTTTTGTAAATGATACTTTTTTTGTTGTATCTTTCATATAACTTACTATTGGTTTCCAATTATAATAAATATGGAATCCACCAAATAATATAAATACAACCATAGAAGTAGTATGAATGTCTCCGTAGTCACCTTTACTTAATCCAAACATCTGCCAATCAGCCCAATAAGCAATTTTTCCTTTTGGTACAATATAAAGCATAATTCCAGTAAAACTCATTGTTAAGAAAGAGAAACCCAAAGTTAGTGAAGTAATTTTTTTAAATGATCCCATAATATTTCCTTTTTTATAATATTGCGTTAAATATATATCCTATACATATTATTCCAAAACCAACAATTCCAAAAAACAATGCTATTAATTTAACATGTAAAATCTTTTTTAGTATCATTGCCTCTGGTAAACTTAAAGCTGTTACTGCCATCATAAATGATAATGCAGTTCCTAAAAGCAT
>Ga0257127_1000765_pt1 | contig 26010 bp, 22 predicted proteins | sample SI060_135mmetaG_FD_190152 | JGI IMG/M metagenome (GOLD analysis project Ga0257127, IMG submission 190152) | Marine microbial communities from Saanich Inlet, British Columbia, Canada - SI060_135m | ecosystem: Environmental > Aquatic > Marine > Inlet | place: Canada: British Columbia | collected... | reverse complement strand
TTTGCTAAGCATGGTACATGGGTAAGAATTTCTATAGATGCATGGGACGATGAAAGTTATGTGAAAAGTAGAGGTGCAAAATCTAATGACTTTTCTAAATTAATAAAAAATATTAAAGAATTTACAGGTAGAGATACACAATGTGTACTAGGAATGAGCCTTATTGTAGGCAAAGACAATCATAAACATATAGCGGAAGTTTGTGTTCTTTTAAAAGAGTGTGGGGTAGATCATGTTAAGATATCAGGAGCAGTTGTTAGTAATAATGTTATTGGCAATAACGCCTATCATAGCTTAATTAAAAATGAAGTGGCGAAGCAAATTCTGGAGGCAAAAAAGTTAGAAAATAGTGAGTTTAAAATATTGAATCACTATCATGATTTAGAAGAAAGGTTTGAAAAGAACTACAGCACATGCCCATTTTTACAGTTTTTGACTGTGATTGGTGCCGATCAATATATTTATACATGCCAAGATAAGGCATATACAGAAACTGGAAAAATTGGCTCTATCGAGGGAAGAACGTTTAGAGAATTTTGGTTTTCAGAAGAAAATAAAACATTTTTAAATAATTTTGATCCATCGGTAAAGTGTAATCATCATTGCGTTAGCCACTCTAAAAATCTCGCACTACATGAATATTTGTCAATTGATCAAGAACATGGTTATTTTGTATAATGGGTAAATTAAGAAATATTGTAACACCACTACATAAATCTACAAAGCGTGACTATTTAGCACGTATGGTTGATGACAAAGTTTACTGTATGGAAATTGCTAAACAATATGACAAAGATTATTGGGATGGTGATAGACGTTATGGATACGGTGGTTATAAATTCATGCCAGGAAGATGGAGGCCAGTTGCAGAGAAATTAATTAATACATACAATTTAACTTCAAACTCTAAGGTGTTAGATATTGGCTGTGGCAAAGGTTATTTATTGTATGAAATGAAATCGCTTATTCCTGATTTGGACGTTGTTGGAATAGATTGTTCTGATTATGGGCTTGAGAATGCAAAAGAAGAAATAAAGCCTTTTATTTATAAATATAAGGCAGAAAGCAAACTACCATATACAGATAAAGAATTTGATTTGGTTATATCATTAGGAACATTTCATAATCTTAGACTTCCAGAGCTTAAAGTTTCATTGTCAGAAATGGAAAGGGTTGGAAGACAAGGATATCTGATGCTTGAGAGTTATCAAAATGAGAAAGAGCTTTTTAATTTACAATGTTGGGCTCTAACTGCAGAATCCTTCTTTGATAAAGAAGAGTGGGTATGGTTGTATAAATATTTTGGCTATACTGGCGATTATGAGTTTATTTATTTTTCTTAATTGTTAACTATATTATGCACAGTAAAAAAGAGCTCTTGGTAGATTTTGGAAAACAACCTGTATCTAATAGGTTTTTATATAGTAAAAATGATAAAGTGCCCAGTTTTAATTTACAGCTGGATGTTTGTATGGATACTGGGTTAGTATGCATAAGCAATCCATTTCCAATTAGTGAGATAAGGCCACAATATGGATGGATTACATGTTTTGAGCCTGAAGATCATCTTGATGATTTAACTGATACCATAATTAATCTACCTGGGATAAATAGAGATTCTGTATTTGGAGCATATAGTTTTAAAGACGATTCAACGATAAATAGGATTATAAATAAAGGTTTTGGTAAAGCATGGAGAATTGACCCTAAATCTGATTTAAATTTAGAAGATACATTTTTAAGTGTGGAGAGCTACCAAGATGCGTTGACAGGTAGCAAAACTAACAATATTATAAAAAAAAATGGCAAAGCAGATGTCTTTATTATTAGACACGTTTTAGAGCATTCTTATGATATTGTAAGTTTTGTTAATTTCATAAAATTATTTATTAAAGATAGTGGTTATATCGTTTGGGAAATTCCTGATTGTGAAAGGGCGTTAGATGCGGGTGACTGCACTATAGTGTGGGAAGAGCATACATATTATTTTACAAAATTTACATTTAAAAACTTTCTGCATAAATATGGCTTTAGTGTTGAATATTATAGCACTATAAGTTACCCACTTGAAAATTCAATTATTGCAATAGTAAAAAAGTCTAATAATTATAAAAAATTGTTAGAAAATAATTTGGTTCAAAATGAAATTAATCGTGCAAAAAAATTCGTCAATATAATAAATTACAGAAGAGAAAACATTTACAAAAAGTTAATGCGTATTTCAAGCAAGTATGGAGATATGGCAGTATTTGGTGGTGGGCATCTTGCTGTAGCCTTTATATCGATTTTGGAGTTAGGTGAATTGTTTGATTATGTGATTGATGACAATACAAATAAAAAAGGAATGTATATGCCAATTGGAGAAATTCCAATCATAGACTCAAAGCTAATGATAAGCAAGGGTATTAAAATATGCCTATTAGCTCTGAACCCACAAAATCATAGTTTAGTTATTGATAATAATCATAATTTTATTAATAGTGGGGGAGTTTTTTTATCAATATTTCCTGACACTGATAACTATATTGAAGATTACGAGATATGATTAACTTGATAAGAGAGAGTACTGAGGTATTTTATACTGATGAAAGTATTATAAATATATCGAATAGAGATATTGAAGATCTAAAGCAAAAAATGATACTTTCTAATAATGATCGTATACGTTTGTGCACACATAGAGCAAAAGAAGATTTTTTGCATGAAATGTTAATAATACACACTAATAAGTGTTACGTTAGGCCGCATAAGCATATTAATAAGGTTGAATCAATTACAGTGTTAGAGGGTTTAGCAAAAATTATAATATTTAATGACGACGGCAGTGTCTTTGAAGAACTTAGTATTGGGTGTCATGATAGTGGAAGAGTTTTTTACCATAGAATGAATATTGAGAAGTACCATATGTTTGTTATACAAAGTGATTTTTTCATTTTTCATGAGGTTACACAAGGGCCATTTGATAAAAAACATACAATGTTTCCAGACTGGTCTCCCAAAGAATACAGCCAAGAATTTATAAATAAGTTTGCCTAAGGAAGGATTGAATATATATGAATGATTATATGACTACAAGGGATAGCTGTCGATTGTGTCTCCATAATAAATTATCTAAGGTGTTCGATTTGCCATTAACACCACCAGGGGAGCAGTTAAAGTTAACTTCTAATGAGAATGACCCTAGTCTTGTACCTATTGATCTTTATCAATGTGAGAAATGTGGCCATGTTCAAGTTGTTAATATTCCACATCCAGACACACTTTTTGGATCTAAATATACTTTTATGACAAGAGGTAACCCACTTCTTATAAAACATTTTGACTCATCAGTTGATTACTTCCTTGATAATTATACGAGTGATATTAATTTTGCTATAGAGATAGGGTCAAATGACGGAGTGTTTCTTGAGAATATTAGAGATAAGATTGATTGCAAGGTGCTTGGTATTGATCCATCTTTAGAGCCTGTTAATGTAGCAAGGTCGTATGGAGTGAATACTATCTTAGATTATTTCACCCCAGAATTATCCAATGACATTGTTAATAGTCACGGTTATCCGGACTTGGTTATTGCAAATAACGTTTTTGCACATATGGATGATTTAAGGTCTGTAATGAAAGGTGTGGGCTTGCTGCTGAAAAACAATGGTTATTTTATGTTTGAGGTATCTTATTTGAAAGATGTGGTTGAAAAATACCTTATTGGAACAATAATACATGAACACTTGTCGGTACATTCTGTATACAGCTTAACTCCATTTTTAAATGAGTTTGGTTTTAATTTAGTTGGTGTTAAACATGTTGACAATATACAAGGCGGGGCTATTGTTGGCGTTGCCCGTAAAGAAAGAGTTGTTAACACTCTAGATGAAATTATTGATATTGTTGAAAATGAAAAACTATCTGGAATAACAGATGTTGAAGGAATGCAAGAATTTAATAGAAAATTCCATAATAACATTGACAATTTTAAGAAATTAATTAATAGAAAAATTGGAAAAACCAAGATAATCGGGTTTGGTGCAGCTAGGTCATCGCCTCTTGCAATTGACTTGCTTGGACTTAGGGAGAGAATAAGTTATATTATCGATAATGACCCATTAAAAATAGGTAAGTTTATGCCAATTGGCAGTATACCTATTGTAGATATAAATAAACATATAGAGTGTATGGGTAGCATTGGTACTCAGACATATATAGTGTTAGGATGGGCTCAGACAGAAAGAATAATAAGAAAAATATTGAGCATTACTGAACACTGTTCAATAATAACGATTTATCCAAAATTTGAAATTAGGAATTATTAATGTCTATATTGATTGTAGGCGGGGATAGTCAGTTGGCTCAAAAGTTTGTTAAACTAGAGAAGGGCGAGGCTGTTTTAACTACCAGAGATCATGACAGATCTAAAAAAGATAATTATATTTACTTAGATTTGTTATTTGTTAATAATTTTGAGATCCCTAATGGAGTTGATAAAGCTATTATCATGGGGGGAGTGACTAAATATGATTATTGCATCAATGATTATGACTATGCTTACAATATAAATTGTATCTCTATACCAAAATTGATTCAAAAGTTATTGAAAAATGATATTTTTACATGCTTTGTGTCTTCAAATACAGTGTTTCAAAGTCAAGACAATGTTCCAAATGAGAAAGACACCCCTAATCCCGGTTTTGAATATGCAGCGATGAAATACAAAACCGAGTCTGAGATTGTTAAAATATCAAGTGACCTGAATAAGCAACATTTACTTTCAATATTTAGAATGACAAAAAATATTGATTGCTCTACCAAGCCGTTTGATCAATGGATTTCAGATATTAGGAGCGGTAAGGAAATAACTGCTTTTAAAGACTTATTTTTTTCACCTATCAGATTTCAAGATTCAGTAATTGCTATTTCAAAAATTGTTAATAATAGACTTTCAGGAATTTATCACATGTCTGGGGAGAAAGATATAAGCTATAGTGATTTTGCCACTAAATTACTAAATTATTTAGGTAAAAAAAATAAAGTTAATGCTATATTTTCAACTGATATTGGGGTTAATCTAGTTTATAGCCACCACGTAACCTCATTAAGTATGAAATATTCAAGAGAAGATTTGGCTGTTGGTGAAGTTGAATTAAGTAAAATATTTTCTTATTTTAGAGGTTGTATAGAGAAAAGTGACAAACACTATGTGCATGGTATTACTAAGTGATATGTTCATTTTTTGAGTCTATAATTTGGCATTTCAATCATAATTAAATTATGCAAAACTCATATCCGAAAAAAATATTATTTGGATTACATGAAAAGTCATGTAATTTATCTTGCCCTAAATGCCTTGTTCATAGTGATGATTACCCAAGAGGAAAAAAGATTAAAAAAACACTTGGAAGAATGCATATTGATGATGTAATTCGAATTTTTGATGAAATTAAAGGAAAAGATATTATGGTTTCCCCAAGTTTTTGGTCTGAGCCCCTTGTAAATAAAAGGCTCTTTATTAATTTTGTACTTGAAGCAAAAAAAAGACAGATACCAGTTAATGTAGGTTCGAATGGTTTATTGATAGATAATTATATGATGGATTTCCTTATTAATAATGTAGATATAATTTCAATCAGTATAGACGCAATGACAAAAGAAACATTGCTAAAAACTAGGGGCACTGATAGGCTGAATGATATTCATAAATCAGTTATGGGTTTATTAGAAAAGAGAGGTGATAGTAATAAGCCCAGAATAACTGTAAACTTTTCTGAAGAAGATGCAAATACAAAAGAAAAGAATGAATTTATTGAATATTGGCTACAATACGTAGATGCTATAAGGGTTAATGAGGTGTATTCAGATAAAAAGGAGATTGGAAAATCAAATAAAACTGAGCAAAGATACCCTTGTAGGGAGTTGTATGATAATATGGCTATTGATTACGATGGAACATACAGAGTATGCTGTTTAGACGGATACAGAGAAACCAACCTTGGTAATGTTTTTAAAGAAGGGGTTAAGAATATTTGGAATGGAAAAAATATTTCAACTCTCAGGCGGGAGCAAGAGCAAGGAGAGTTTCATAAATTTAGTTTTTGTAGTTCTTGTGACCAGTGGGCCGGTTTTAATATTGTCAGTGAATACGTGAAAGGTAGTCTATTAGTTAGGGAAACTGCATATTCAGTTTATTATAATAGACTAGATAGGATGGATAATTGGAAAAAGGAAACTAGAAGAATAGAAAGAAATACAGACAAGGCTTCAGCTAATATCAAGATTATAAATATATAAAATATATTGACTTATCAATAAGAAATCATGATGCTAGTTTCAATGTTTCTTAAAAGAAATTTAGATTAGTGAATATAATATAACACATCTGTTTTAGTCAAGATAGCTCTATGCATCCATTAATAAGGTAAGAATGTCTACAATGTTTAAGAATTTAATACTTTATGCGTTGGCCAGTGCAGCACTATTGTTTATTATTCTAATAAGGCGCATATACTTAGTTCGGTTGCATCAGTTACCATCAAGTAGAATTGGACTTTTTGCTGCACACGTTGAACTTTATTGTTGTGAAATTGATGCTGGCATTAATGTCCCTGACCAAAAATATATTGATTTATTTTATATGGAGAAGGATGTTTGCAATGAACAACTTGCCATTATGTGGAGTAGGGAGATTATTGTGACTCCATATTTTTTTGGACTATTTTTACAGAAAATAGAACATTTGATGTCTATTTTAGAAGTGCGTTTCACAAGTTTGAATGTTCATTTCATTGGCGTTACACAGGGCGATAGAGATGTGAATAATTTACTCGACGCTTCACCGAATCATTTAAATTTTATCCAAGAAGAAGAGGATAGAGGTGGTAATAAGCTTAGAAGCTTTGGGGTTACGGACAATGCAAAATTTGTTTGTCTAATTGTGCGTGACAGTGCATATTTAGAGTCACGTCCTTATAAGGGTAACTGGAGTTACCATAATTATCGTGACACAGATATACAGACCTATGTTATGGCAGCAGAGGAACTGACCAAGATGGGGTATTTCGTATTTCGCATGGGAGCTGCCGTTAATAAATCTATAGAAACTAATAATCCACGGATTATAGATTATGCTACAAATGGTATGCGTAATGATTTTATGGATATTTATCTTGGTGCTAAATGCGACTTTTGTATATCTGTAGGGACTGGATTTGATGCAATACCAAGTATATTCAGGCGCCCAATTGCATATGTTAATAACACTCCCTTAGGTTATTTTACCACTTGGTCCAATAGATTTTTGCTGTTAAGTCAACATCATTATTCTACAAAAGATGATAATGAGTTATCCTTAAAGGAAATCATTGATAGAGGCGCCACCCTTTGTTATTCAGTCGAATGCTATGATGAAAAAAATATTAAATTAATAAACAATACTCCGGAAGAGATTCGTGACCAGGTGGTAGAAATGGCAAAAAGACTTGAAGGTACATGGATACCTGATTCTATTGATAAGACACTACAAGAGTCTTTTTGGAGTGTATTTCCGAGCGATATTATTGGTGAAAATGGGCAGCCATTACACGGAGAAGTAAAATCACTTTTTAGCGCTTCTTTTCTCAGAAACAATCCTAAATGGGTTGAATAGTTCTAGTAATTAAATTAAAAAAAATTAGTAAATAAAAATATGGAAGTAAATCAATGTGCTCTAGAACGTAAAAAATCACTTGTGTTTTTATACAGTGTATTTTCTTATTTAGTGGCACTATTTTTTATTGGCTTTATTATTTACAAATACCACAATCTAAATACGTTAGATATAGTAGAGGTTATTAAAAGCACATATATCTTGGATGTACATGAATTTAAACCAGAGCCTTTTGAGTGGATTATATATACGTTAGGACTTGTTTTTTTTCCTATTTTAATACTACCATTGCATTTTGTTTTAAATAGTTATGCAAGTCTATTCAAGAGCCAATATGTGTATAACATATCTTGGCTTCTTGTATTTATGACACCTGTAATTGTGTTATTTTATGCTAGTACTCAGGAGTGGGGATCATGGTACTATAAGTTTTTTTTAGAAAAAACAGTTTTTAGTGTAAATTCAATTGTGCCATTTTTTCTACTAACTTTAATGGCAACTTTAATTTATTTTGATAAATTAAAGTTGCCAAGTGTTGTTAGAAATACACTATTAAAGGCAATGAGTGTTATCTTAAGTGCAGTGACTTTGTACTATTTGATTCTCTCGTTCTTTATAAACATATTTGATGTAAATTCTTCTGAATGGGGTTGGACTCACTTTGATGCAATTTATTATTCAGTAGTACAGGTCGTTAATGATAATAGTGCACTATATGTTGATGGCTTTTCCAATACCTATGGACTCTACCCACATTTATTAGAGCCTATATTATCACTGACAGGAGGGGTTAGCATTTTCAAGTTTACCCTTATCCAGGCAGCACTCATTTTTATTTCTTTTTGGATTATATATTATGTGATAAATAAGTTGGTAGCTAATAGAATTATTGCTAATATTGGATTTTTATCAGTTATTTGGGCTCAATATTTTTATGGAAAATTTGCCGCTATGTATTTACATCGACAAATGGAATATTATTTTCAATATACTCCATTAAGAACAATATTCCCTTGTTTAATATTGTATTTAGCATACAAATATACAACAAAAAAAAGTAATTTTATTCGACTTTTGGGATATGTTGTTTCAGCTATATCTCTAATATGGAATATTGAAACAGGGGCAATTGTCTCGATAAGTTGGTATATGTTTATTTTGTATTCTAATATTGACCATGATGGAGGTGCTAAATTTAATTTAATTAAATCGTTTAATGAATTTCTGGTGTTTTTTGGAGTTATAGCTGCAATTATAGTTTTTTATTATATATACATATATACAAGGTATGGTGAGCCTCCCCAGTTGCAATTATCCTTTCAGACTATTAAAACATTTGGGTCTCATGGGTATTTTATGATTAATATTCCAGTAATAGGACCTTGGAATCTTTTAATATTGATCTACATATCAGCTTTTTTCTATGCATTGTTAAATATTAAGAAGAAAGCAATGTATCAATTTAATTCAGTTATGTTTTTGCTATCAACAATGGGTTTTGGGCTGTTTTATTATTATTTAGGTAGAAGTGCTAATGGTAATATTTTTTTCGTATCATGGCCAGGGTTTATTTTACTAACTATGTACGTAAATGCCCTTCATATCAAGATGAAAAATAAAAAGGCATTAATTCACCAAAAAGTACTTTTTATTAGCATCATGACAGTGTTCCTTGCATCTACAGTCAATATGATTTATTACGCTCCTGGGGCAATTAATAAACTCATAATTAATAGAAATAAGGTATTTGACCTGAGAGAGAATACCGTTGTTAAATCGAACATTGAGTTTATAAAAAAAAATACCAAACCATACGAAAATATCTTAATTTTATCGGGTCGTCAAGGGGTGTATCATTCAGAAACAACTACATCCTCATCATTTAATATTGGCCTAAGGGATTTATTTTATAAAAAAGATTATGATAAATTGATAGAGTTGATTTCATCTAAAAATATTAAAATATTTTTAGATGAAGATACTTTTAAAAATGACCCTGGACAGAGTGTATATAATTATAATAATGCCCATATTATTTCTGTAATTGAATCTAAATATAGTTTAGTTGGATCATATCGGAATATGATGTATTTTTTAAAGTCAAATTAATGCTTGATATTTTAGAGTGAACACTAGAGGCTTTACTGGATACTTAGTTTGCATCACTTATTTTACAAAAATAAACTTACAATGCAATTAATAATAAATAGCTTTTGAGGCTGCATGTCAGTACTTAAAGGCGGGTTACATTATATTTTTCAATATAAATTAAAAGTCTATTTATTAGTTCTTTAGCGCAATAAAATCAAAAAATAATTAACTATGTTTAAAAATTATAACTTTTTTAAAAAAATAAAAATACTTTTTGATGGCTCTAATCTTAAAAGTTTAATACTCATTTTTATTGGAATAATCTTTATGGGTTTTTTTGAAATTCTTGGTGTTTTTTCAATCGCCCCATTTATGGCTGTTATTTTAGATCCAGACATAGTTCTTAATAATAGGTATTTTTCGTACGTATATAACATTAAAGATTTTGGCGGTAAGAATGATTTTGTGATTTTTTTAGGTATAGCAGTTGTTGTATTTTTATTAATATCTAATATATTTCAAGCATTTATAAATTGGAGGATAATTCATTTTACAAATATTCAAAGTCATAGAATTTCTACAAAATTACTTACAGGCTACCTAAATAAGCCATATGAATTTTATCTAATTAATAATACTTCTGAAATGACAAAAAATATCCTTACCGAAGTTAGCCGTGCTATGCAAGGTGTTATTTTGCAGTCACTAGTTGCACTATCCAAAATTATTCTTGTTGCATTTACATTTGCATTACTTTTTTGGGTTGATAGTATGATTGCCACAGTATCAGCATTTGTTTTAATTTTTTCATATGGAATAGTTCATAGTATTGTTAAACATAAAGTTTCCTTTTTAGGGGAATCGTTAACAACAGCTAATTATAAGGTGTACAAAGCTACTAATGAAGCACTATCCTCTGTAAAGTACATTAAAGTAAGGGGTGTCGAAAAAGAGTTTGTTAATTCTTTTTGTGTGCCGTCAAAAAAAATTTCTAGTTACAATACAATGAACCAAATGATGGCATTAATACCTAGATACATTTTAGAAGTAATTGTTTTTGGAGGAATGATACTCATTGTTATGGTATCTAGCACTAATAATCCAGAAGTCATACCAATTATGTCACTTTATGCAATGGCTGGATATCGGCTTATGCCAGCTATTCAAAGTATATATACAGGAATAGTAAGTATAAGATACAATATCTCTGCATTTAATATGATGACATCTAATCTTTCGGAAGCTGATGCTACAATAGATTTAAAGCCGAAACCTCTCAGACTAATATTCAATAATAAAATTGAAATGGAAGATATTGAATATATGTATTTGAATGCAAAAACAACAACAATTAATAAAATTAACTTAACGGTTAAGCACAATACAACTGTCGGTATAATCGGAACAACTGGCTCTGGAAAAACTACATTAGTAGATATTTTATTAGGGCTACTTAGTCCAAATAGTGGGCATATTAAAATAGATGGGATAAAACTTAATAATAATAATATTTCTGCTTGGCAAGACAGTATAGGCTATGTGCCTCAATCTATCAATCTTATAGACGGCACTATTAGAAATAATGTAGCATTTGGCGTGCCAAACAATAGTATTGACGATAATCAAGTAATAAGAGCTCTAAAAATAGCAAATATGTATGATTTTGTCTCATCATTAGACGATGGGTGTGATACGCTAATTGGCGAGAAAGGGGTTAGGCTTAGTGGGGGGCAACAGCAGCGTATCGGTATTGCAATGGCGCTTTATAATAACCCTTCAGTGTTAATTTTAGACGAGGCAACAAGTTCACTTGATAGTATTACGGAAAATACAATTATGGATACTATCCACAATTTATCACATAAAAAAACAATAGTTATGATTGCACATAGATTGTCTACAGTAAAGGAGTGTGATATCATTTACATGATGGACAAAGGTAAGATTATAGCAAGCGGGACATATCAACAAATGAGTGATAGTAACGAGAGTTTTAGAGCTATGCTTGATGCTACAATATAAATTTCTTTAAGCTTTCTCGCCTTTATGCAAGTAATCAACCTTGTTCTTTGTATATAAAATTATGGATAATAGTTAGCAAAAATTTACCTTTAGGCGAATGTAAAATCTATATTGATTAATTGATTAAATACATAATAAGAACTAGCATATGATAGCATTAGTAACTGGGGCAGATGGTTTTATTGGATCTCACTTAACTGAGATGCTTATAAGTAATGAATATCAGGTTAGGGCTCTTTCACAGTACAATTCATTTAATAACTGGGGCTGGTTAGAGGAGGTTGAAAATAGTGATAAATTAGAGGTTATTTCTGGAGATATCAGAGACCCTCATTATTGTAAATTAATCACTAAAGATGTGGACGTTATTTTTCATTTAGCAGCTTTAATTGCTATCCCGTATTCTTATATTGCGCCAGATAGTTACGTAGACACCAACATTAAAGGAATATTAAATATTTGTCAAGCGGCAAGAGAAAATGGAAACATTCGTGTTATTCACACCTCAACAAGTGAAGTGTATGGTACAGCGAAATATGTACCTATAGATGAAAATCACCCTATGCAGCCACAATCACCTTATAGCGCAACAAAAATTGCTTCCGATGCCATGGCTATGAGTTTTTACAATGCATTTGATCTCCCGGTAACTATTGCTAGGCCGTTTAATACCTATGGCCCAAGACAATCTGCCCGTGCAGTAATTCCAACTATAGTTACCCAAATTGCTAATGGCGCAAAAGAAATCAAATTAGGAGATGTAACTCCAACTAGAGATTTTAATTATGTTGATGATACGTGTCGTGGCTTTATCGCTCTTGCAGAGTGTGATGACTCTATTGGTCAAACGGTTAATATAGGCTCTAATTTTGAAATTAGCATTGGCGATACACTGAATTTAATCAAAGAGTTAATGGATAGTGATGTTCTATTTACTTTTGATAAAGAGAGGGTTCGACCATCGAAATCTGAAGTTTTTAGGCTTTGGTGTAACAATGAAAAAATGAAAAATCTAACAGGGTTTAAACCAAGTGTTGATATACGCCAAGGCTTGCAAAAAACTATTGATTGGATTACCCAGCCTGAAAATCTAAAAAAATATAAATCAGAAATTTATAATGTATAAAGATGTGGTCACTTTTATTCAAAAAATTTATAAAACTATAGGTCCTATCTCTTTGCACGAACCCAGGTTTATTGGCAATGAAAAAAAATATTTAAATGAAAGTATTGACTCAACATTTGTTTCGTCAATTGGTAAGTTTGTGGATGAATTTGAAGAGAAAATGGCAAGCTATACTGGTGCAAAATACGCTGTCGCAACCAGTAGTGGAACCTCAGCACTACATGTATCATTATTATTGGCTAATGTGAATCAAAATAGTGAAGTTATTACTCAACCGCTAACCTTTGTTGCCACTTGCAATGCTATTAGTTATTGTGGTGCACAACCTATATTTCTTGATGTTGATAAAGATACTATGGGCCTATCACCATCTGCATTGAAATATTTTCTTGAAAATAACACAACAATTAAAAATCAACAATGTGTAAACAATAAGACTAGCAAAGTGATTAAGGCATGTGTGCCTATGCATACCTTTGGACATCCTTGTAGAATAGATGAAATTAAAGAAATTTGTGATAAAAACCATATATTTCTAATTGAAGACGCCGCGGAAAGCGTTGGTAGTACATATAAAGGTAAGCATACTGGAACTTTTGGGCAGATAGGAGTTATGAGCTTTAATGGGAACAAAATTATTACTGCTGGTGGAGGCGGGTGTATTATCACCAACGATAAGGCTCTTGCAAAAAAAGCTAAATATTTAACCACTACCGCTAAGGTGCCACACAAGTGGAATTTTAACCATGATGTTGTTGGTTACAATTATCGCATGCCAAACTTAAATGCCGCTTTGCTGGTTGCGCAATTAGAAAATCTGGATAATTTTATTAGTAGCAAGCGCAAGTTAGCTAATATGTATGAAGCGTTCTTTAGTGGTATTGATTATGTTTTTGTTAAAGAGTCAATGGAAAGTAAATCGAATTATTGGTTAAATTCAATTATCCTTAAAAATAAACAGGAACGGGATGAATTTTTAGATGAGACTAATTCTAGTGGCATTATGACTCGCCCAATTTGGACATTGATGAATAAATTACCAATGTTTGAGTGTGCACAATGTGGTGATTTGATAAATGCAGAGTGGTTAGAAGAGCGTGTGGTTAATATTCCTAGCAGTGTATTGGTATGAGTAAAAAATTAAATTTAGGATATTTTGCAGACGGCCCTTGGAGTCATGAGGCTTTTAAGATGCTAATTAGTGATAATAAAATTTCAATAAGATTTGTATGTGTAAGGTTTGATACGCAAGATATAACTCTAAAACAGTATTGTAAAAAATACAACATAGATTATATAAAGAATGCAAATGTCAATTCAGCTGAATTTATTGAAGAATTGTCTAAATATAAATGTGATCTATTTGTATCAATGTCTTTTAATCAAATTTTTAAAAAAGAAATTATCAACTTAACAAAATATAATATTATTAATTGCCATGCGGGTAAATTACCATTTTATAGAGGTAGAAATATTTTAAATTGGGCCTTGATTAACGATGAATCAGAGTTTGGAATTACAGTTCATTATGTTGATGAGGGTATAGATACTGGCGATATTATTTTACAAGACGTATATTTAATTGATGATACTGATGACTATTCAACGCTTTTGGCTAGATCTTATAACGCCTGTGCATCCATCTTATATAGGGCAGTTTGCCTGTTTAAGGATGGCAGTGTTGTAGGAAAAAAACAAGGAGATATTCATCCAACAGGATTTTACTGCTCTCAGAGAAAAATAGGCGATGAAATTATAAATTGGAAAGATAGCTCAAGGAATATTTTTAATTTTATAAGGTCTATTTGTAGCCCCGGTCCAATGGCAAGAACTTTTATAAATGGAGTTGAGATAAAAATAAATAAAGCTGAGATGGTGACAGGGGCGTTAACATACAAATGTATTGAGGGTGCAATTCTAAATATAGACGCAACAGGTTTCATAGTAAAAACAAAAGATAGCTTTATTAAGATTACTGAATATACTTCTGATATCTATATTAAGGTAGGAAATAGACTTGAAAGCAAATAAAGTATTTATCATTGCAGAAGCAGGTGTTAACCATAATGGTTCACTTGATTTAGCAAAGAGATTGATAGAAATCGCAGTTGATTCTGGTGCAGATGCAGTAAAGTTTCAAACATTTAAGGCCGAAAGCCTAGTGTCAAAAAACGCACAAAAAGCTGATTATCAAAAGCAGACTACCGATGCATCAGAGTCTCAGTTTGACATGATCAAAAAGCTAGAGCTAGATGTAGAAACACATAGAGAATTGATTGCTTATTGTCAAGAAAAAGACATAATGTTTTTATCTACACCTTTTGATCACGAAAGTGTTAATTTGCTAAGCGGCCTAGGATTGCAAATATTTAAAATACCTAGCGGTGAAATTACTAACTTGCCATATTTAAGACATATTGGGTCATTAGATAAGCAGGTTATATTATCTACAGGTATGTCAAATCTTAAAGAGGTTGGAGACGCATTAAATATCTTGATTAATTCAGGCACATCTAAAGACAACGTTACAGTATTGCATGCGAATACAATGTACCCAACGCCAATGGAAGATGTAAATCTGAATGCAATGCTTACAATACAAAAAGAATTTGGTGTTGATATTGGATATAGCGATCACACATTAGGCATAGAAGTAGATATTGCTGCCGTTGCAATGGGCGCTTCATGTATAGAAAAGCACTTCACGTTAGATAAAACAATGGACGGGCCGGATCACAAAGCATCATTAGAGCCAGATGAACTTAAAGCAATGGTGTCAGCTATTCGCAATATTGAAAAGGCATTGGGTGGTTATGAGAAAAAACCATCACCAAGTGAAAGTATTAATATAGATGTTGCTAGAAAGTCTATAGTTGCTAACCAAATAATTAAAAAAGGTGAGTTGCTGTCTAAAAAAAATATTACTATCAAACGTCCGGGTGCTGGGATAAATCCAATGAAATGGGATGTTGTTATAGACACGATAGCAATACGAGATTTTTTAGAAAATGAAAACATAGAGGTGTAGATATGGTAGGTGAGTTTAAATCTGAATGGGACAAATCCTACAAAAACAAGGATAATTATATTTTCTACCCTCATGAAGAGATTATAAGATTCATATCAAAATATATTCGTAAGAGAGTGGGGCTTGACGAATTTATAGACCAGTGTGAAATTAATGAATCAACGAAGGTACTAGATTTTGGGTGTGGAATAGGGCGACATATGAGGTTACTCTATGAATTTGGACTTAATGCAAGGGGGTTTGATCTTTCCAGTGAAGCAATAACGGTTGCGAAAAATAATTTTTCAAGTCTAGGCATGGATGAAGTGTCTAAAAAATTAGATGTAGCAAATATCACAAATTTACCTTATGAGTCCGGAGAATTTGATTTTATGTTATCGCATGGCGTAATCGATAGTATGCCTATTGAGGTGGCACAAAAAGGTTTTTTAGAACTCTATCGAACCTTAAAGAAGGGGGGGTATATATTTTTTGATGTAATTGGTGTTGACGATCCTTCATTATCTAACACTAGAGAAGATAGCAAGTATAGGATTGTTACGGAGAGTCATGAACAAGGCACTGTTCAGTCGTATTTTGATTTAGACATTGTGCATAATTTACTAGGAAAGATGTTTGAGGTTGTTGAATTTTATAATATAAAAAAATACTGTAAACTTCAAAAAACGCTTGCGTCTAGATATTATGTTATTGCAAAAAAAATATAACCAGCTTAAAAAAAGATGAATATTTTGATTGAAGCAACAGGTAGTTTAACATCTGGCTATTTAATTCATGCCATTCAAAATGCTAATCATCGTGCAATTGGTTCGGATATTGCTGAATTTGGGCATGGTGTGTCCTTGTGTGATGATTTTATTATTATGCCAAAAGCATCAGATACTGACTTGTGGAGCAAGGTGATTCGGCTGCTTATAGAGTATGAGGTGGATGTTGTTATACCTTCTTTAGATGAGACGCTATTGGGCTGGTCAAAAAGAAAAGAAGAATTAAAGAAAAAAGGCATCACGGTAGTACTCTCCAACTCTAATACCCTAGATATTTTTATGGATAAATTTAAAGCATTTCAGTTTTGCAATGCTCATGATATATTAACACCAAGAACCTCATTAAAGCAAGAATATAAACTAGTAAAGCCTAGGTTTGGAAGAGGGGGGAGTGGGGTTTATATCGGCAATCAGAAGAAGGATATGAAAGGAATGATATCCCAAGATTTGATAAATGGCATTGAATATACGGTTGATTGCTTCTTTGATAAAAATGGAGATCCAATCTACATTGTGCCCAGAAAGAGAATGGATATTAGAGATGGAAAATCTACCAAGGGGCTGGTTGTTGAACATTGCTTAATACATGATTGCGTTAAACATATCGCTGACAATATTAAGTTCGAAGGGCTGATTAATTTTCAGTTTATTGAAAGTGATGACGGGGCACTATATTTTTTGGAGGTGAATCCAAGAATTGCAGGAGGGATGGCTTTAGGGTTTGCAGCAACTGAAAATTGGATAGATCTTATAGTTGATAATTATATTAATAATAAGGAAGTTATTGCAAAGCCGATACAATATGGGCTAAGAATGACTAGGTATTATAGTGAATGCTTTATATAAAAATATAAATTGGAATATAGTAAGTACAATAGGATTCGATATGGATGGTACGCTATACGATGAGTATGATTTTATTAAGCAAGTTTATTGCGAAATAAACACAAAATTAATCAATAATAATAATATCTTAGACTTTATGTTGATGAGATGGTTGGAAAAAGGAAGCTCTTATCCGTATATATTTAATGAAGCATATGACATGTGGAAGAAAAATATAGATTATAAAGATGATTTTATAAATTCAGCTTTGGATATTTTTAGAAACTACAATCCTAGTTTGAGTTTGACTAACAGGAATAGAGATTTGTTAGAATACTATAAAAATAAATATTCTTTATTTTTAATATCTGATGGTAATTACCATTTGCAACAAAAAAAATACAATGCTTTAGGTTTATCCGATTTCTTTGAAATCCATAATGTTGTCTTTACTGGTAAGTATTCATCTGAATACCATAAGCCTAATATAAAATCTCTATCTCTTATTTCAGTTGATGTAAAAGAAGCAGTGTTTTTTGGTGATCGGGGTAATGATATAAATTTTGCACTTGCTTCAAGCATGCAATTCCAAAAAGTATACAATATGACCGAGATACCATTATGAGGAAAAAGATTGTGGCCTTTACCGCCATTCGTTCAGAATACGATCTTTTAAGTGGATTGTATAAACTTCTCAATGAAGATCCAGATGTCGAACTCAAGATTGTAGTATCTGGCGCACATCTTTCAAAAACATATGGGTATAGTGTCACAGATATTGAAAGTGATGGTTTGGAAATATTGGCGAGAATTGAAACGCTAATTGATTCAGACTCTAAAGCATCAAGAATTAAATCTGGGGCAATACTGTTGCACAATAGTGTGGATATAGTGGCAAATTACAATCCTGATTTAATTATTTATGCTGGAGATAGGGAGGAGGTGATAATTGCATCTTTAATTGGAGGATATTTAGAGATACCTACTATGCATTTTTTTGGAGGCGATCATGTCAAAGATTCTCATATTGACAATCCCATTAGACATGCTACATCTAAATTATCAACTATTCATATGGTGTCTCACAAAGAGCATGCGCAAAGATTGATTCGGATGGGAGAATCAGAAGATCGTGTATACAATATAGGAAGCATTGCATTGGATAAGTTTATTAATGAATCAACACGATCCAAGAATGAGATTAGAAAATATTTTAAAATCAACTACGGTTTTGATAGTTTTGCGGTAGTTATATTTCATCCGATACCAAAAGAGCGAGGTTTCTCTGCTGATATATTTGAAAACATACTCCTTTCTTTGAAGGAGAGGAATATTTATGCATTTGTTAGTTATCCGAATATTGATCCAGGCAATAGAGAGATAATAAAGATCATTGACAAATATCAAAATGATGTAAATTTTTTGTTCTATCGAAATCAGCCAAGAAGTATATTTATTTCTATTTATAAAAACGCTACTTTTATTATTGGAAATTCATCTTCAGGTATTCTTGAATCTGCCTCTATTCCAATTCCTGCGATTAATGTGGGCTACAGACAGACAGGTAGATTGGCAAATGAAAATGTTGTTTTTGCAAATGGTGAAATTAGCAGTATAGTAGGTGCGATAGATAAAGTTCAATCAAAAGAATATGAAAAAATTATTAAAAATGTTAAAAATATATATGGAGATGGGCACAGTTCTGAAAAGGCCTTGAACATTATTAAGAACAACGATTTTAATAGTTTAATATTTAAAGATGAGGATATATTAGAGAATGCAAGTCAATAAGGTTCTAGTGGTTGCGGTCCATCCAGATGATGAGACTCTTGGTTGTGGTGGCACATTGTTAAAACATAAAGCTAACGGAGATGAAATTCATTGGCTTATTGCAACTGATATAGCAGAGTTTGAAGGTTTTGATAAATCTGTTGTTGATGAAAGAAATGCTGAAATTAAAGAGGTCGAAAAACTTTATAGTTTTGATTCAGTTTATAAATTGGGCTTATCAACCACAAAAGTAGATGAATATAATATAAGCGAATTAATTACAAAAATTTCATCCGTTGTCAATGAGATAAAGCCAAATATTATTTATCTACCCTTCAAAGGCGATGTGCATAGTGATCATAAGTATATTTTTGATGCTGCATACAGCTGTACAAAATCTTTTCGTTATCCATTTGTTAAAAAAATTTACATGATGGAGGCCCTAAGTGAGACAGAATTTTCTTTAAGTACTAAAGAAGATAGCTTCGTACCAAATGTATTTGTTAACATAAGCGATTACATAGACAAAAAGATTGAAGCAATGAAAATTTATAAAAGTGAAATAGGTGAACACCCGTTTCCTAGAAGCGAAAAAAATATAAGAGCATTGGCGACTTATAGGGGCGCAACATCTGGTTGTGATTGTGCAGAAAGTTTTATATTAATTAAAGAAATTAAATAGCAGGATTATTGAATGAAAAAATGGTCAAAGATTCTATTAAATCCAAAAGACTCCTTAAACAAATCAATAAAAGTGTTACATGCTGGAGGCGTCAGAATAGCTTTAGTCGTTGGCAGTAATATGGAATTATTAGGATCTTTGACAGATGGTGATATTAGGCGTGCATTGATGAAGCATGTTGATATGGATTGTGCCATTGTGGAAATAATGAATAAAACACCTATTACAGCACGAGAATCTGAGAGTGCTAGTGTAATTATGTCGATAATGAGGGATAAGGGCCTATTGCATGTGCCTCTTATAGACGAAAATGGCATATTAGTTGGGCTTGAAGTACTTCAAGATTTAGTTAAAAAGAAGAAGTATGATAATCCAGTTTTTATTATGGCGGGTGGCTTTGGATCCCGACTTCGCCCACTAACGGACAAAAAGCCTAAGCCATTATTAAATGTAGGTAATACCCCTATTTTAGAAACTATTATTAATCAGTTTGTGAATACTGGCTTTCATAATTTTTATATATCAACCCACTATAAGGCTGAAATGATTCATGATTATTTCGGTGACGGCTCAAATCGAGAAATTAGAATTAACTATTTGTATGAAGATAGCCCATTAGGCACAGCCGGTGCATTAGGATTATTACCAGATAATATGCCAAAATTACCCATTATTATAATGAATGGAGATCTTCTTACTAAAATAAATTTTGAGAGTTTATTGGATTTTCATCATAATCAGAGTGGTTTAGCAACCATGTGTACCCGAGAATATGATTTTCAGGTTCCTTATGGTGTTGTTGGCATTGAAAATGGTTCTGTTACTAGTATCGTGGAAAAACCTATACATAAGTTTTTTGTTAATGCTGGAATTTATGTATTAGAGCCAGAATTAATTAGCAGGATTGAAAAAAATTCATATCTTGATATGCCAAATTTTTTTGAATCTCAGCTCGATAGAGGAGAGAAAATTAGTGTTTTTCCAGTTCATGAATATTGGCTAGATATAGGTAGAATGGAAGAATACGAAAAAGCTAACAAAGAAGCCGTAGATTTGTGGTTATAAAGTGTTTAGCGATTATAGGGTTAGGAAGTATTGGTCGTAGACATCTTAGACTGGTATCAGAAATAAGGCCAGATATTGAAATTATTGCAGTGCGTTCTGGATATAGCAATGCGCTTGAGGGAGAAAATTTAAATGTAAAAACAGTGTACTCTATTAGTGATGCAATTAATGCTGGTATTCAAGCAGCTATTGTTTCATCGCCTGCTACATTGCATTTAGAGCAGTCATTAGAACTGGCAAGCAGTGGCGTGCATTTGCTCATAGAAAAGCCGGTATCACATAGATTTGACAGAGCAGATAGACTTATTGAATTAGTAAATAATAATATAACTGCTATGGTTGGCTATGTGCTTCGTTATGATCTTGGTGCCATAAAATTTAAAGACTGGCTGGACCATAAAGTAACGGGTAGTGTCTTACATGCAAAAATTGAATGTGGATCATATCTCCCTGATTGGAGGCCAAACCAAGATTATAGAAAGGCAGTTTCTGCATTGCATGAATTAGGTGGTGGAGTATTGCTAGAGTTAAGTCATGAATTGGATTATTTATACTGGTTTTTTGGGGCGCCAGTCGATGTGCAAGCACATATTAGAAATAGTGGGTCATTAGGTATTAATGTGGAAGATCAAGTTGATTTATTAATAACAAGTGAGCACGGTTATCCCATCACAATACAGTTGGACTTCAATCGTCGTCATGTAAAAAGAAAATGCACTGTTCTAACGACAGAAGGTGAATTAGTTTGGGATGCAATTAAACAAGATGTAACTTGGAGGCAAATTAATAATGAATTATTAAGTTATAAATATAATAGTGAGAGAGATTATATTTATAAAACACAATTAGAAGTATTTTTTGACTGTATAGAAAACGGTAAGAACCCAAGAGTGACAGTGGAAGATGGTATTAATGTCTTAAGATTAATTGATGCATCACGTTGTTCGTCTGCGAAAGGGTATAAAGTATCTTTATAAAGATACTCGCTTAAAAAGCAGGCTATGTAAAAAATATTAGTAATTTGAAAGGTGGTACAAGCAGGTAAAATTATTCATTTAGAAACAAGTCCATTTGAGATTGGTATAGATTTAATCAAGAACAATAAGATAGTTAGTTTATAGTGCCCCAACAATTTAAGACAACAATCTAAAATTTCTTATTTCGAACGAGTTAAACTTAACCCAACAATTCGGAGTAAAAAATATGAGTAAAAAACGAACCAGCTACAGTTCAGCATTTAAAACAAAACTAGTGCTTGAGCTATTACAAAATGAAAGCACTCTGGCAGAGATTGCTAGCAAGCACAACATTCTTCCACAAAACCTAGTGAACTGGAAGAAGACCTTCCTTGCCAACGCAGAGATAGCTATGGAGCCCTCTAAAGCAGTTAAAGAATACAAGGAAGAGCTTATTAAATCACAAGAGCAAAATGAACGTCTTACTGCACTGGTAGGCAAAGTAACGGTAGAGAAGGAATGGCTTGCACTCTGTTCAGTACCTCCTCGAGGGGCAAAAAAGCTAAAAAGCTTGGGCTCATCTGAACTAAAACAATTAGTTGATCTCAAGCCGTCACCAGCCTCTATCTCTATTAATCACCAGTGTCAATTACTAAGCATTAACCGAAGTGGCTTGTATTACCAGCCACGAGTTAATCAAGCCAAACAAACAATTAAGAATCACATTACCAAAGTATTTGAACAAATACCGATTTACGGTGAGAAGAAAGTTCACCAGCAACTACTTGATGATGGTACCAAGGTCAGCTTAAATACGGTAGCTCGCTACCGCCAAGAGCTCGGATTGCAAGCTGTATTAGCCGTTAAACAAGTTAACACCACCATGCCAATCAAAGAGCACAAGAAGTATAGTTATAAGATACGAGGGCTTAATATTAGCCATGCTAATCATGTTTGGAGCACTGATATCACCTACATCAAGATTGCAGGTGGTATGGTTTATATGGCAGCCATCATTGATTGGCACAGTAAAGCGGTACTGTCACATAGGATATCCAACACCATGGATTCTCAGTTGGTAATGAGTGTACTCAATGATGCACTAGCAAAATATCCGCATCCAGAGATATTTAATACCGATCAAGGCAGTCAATACACCAGTGAATTGCACACTCAGAGACTTAAAAACCTAGGCATTACTATATCAATGGATGGCAAAGGTAGGGCTACAGATAACATCTGCATTGAGCGCTTCTGGCGAAGCGCCAAAGTTGAGAGAATCTATCTGAACGAATACCAATCCATCAGTGAGCTAATCACTGACGTAGATGACTATATTGAGTTTTATAATTACAAAAGATTCCATCAAACTCTAGATTATAAAAAACCAATGGATGTGTATCAAGAAAGTATAAAATTGAACCAGAATAAGAAGAAGGCTTCTTAGGATGTTCTATATAAGAAATTTTAAAAAGTTGTCAGAGGTTTTGGGGTGATAAACCTTAAATTGTTGGGGTGCCATAATGAGATCTCATATAATAGATGATAGTTCAAATAGGGGTGTAAATATGTCAAATAATGTTGATTATAATGGCTTGATGAAACATTTAGATAGCTTAAAGCCATATGCATTAATAACAACAGGTAGAACGGGATCAGATTTTTTACAAAGTTTATTAGATTCTCATACAGAGGTTTTAACTTTTAATGGAATTTTTTTCTTTCATGAGTTTTGGCAATCATCAAGATGTACAAATAATAATATAAATTTATCAGATTTGTTGGATCAATTTTGCGGGTGTTTTATTGAGAAATTTAAATCTAAATATGATTATAAAGAAAGAAAAGATTGTTTAGGTGTGGATGGTAATCAATCAATCGATATTGATTTAATAGAGTTTAAAAAAATTGTCACTCTATTGCTTGATGGGGTAGAACTAATTTCGAAAAATTTTATGCTTGCAATATATGGTGCTTATGCTACTTGTTTAAAACAAGATATAACGAAAAAAAAGATATTGTTACACCATATTCATCAACCTGGGAGATTGCCTGATTATATTAAGGATTTTCCTAATCCAAAAATACTTTGTATGACTAGAGACCCAAGGTCAAATTTTGTTTCTGGGGTTGAAAATCATAGACTGTATGAAAAAACCAGGGATACTGAAGCTTTTCTATTTGGCACTATACAAAGGATAATTATTGATGCATATGCTGCCGATAGGTTTAGTGATGATGTTATAACATTAAAAATTGAAGATTTAGGTAGGCGCTGTATTTTATTGTCGTTATGTTCTTGGTTAGGTATAAAATATGAAAATACTATGATTGAATCCACATGGGGTGGGCTCTTGTGGCGTGGCGATAGAGTTTCTAGAAGGCAGAATCTTGAGAAAGGGTTTTCAGAAAAAATGTTGGATAATAAATGGAATAAAAAACTATCCACTAAAGATAAATATATATTCAACTTTATTATGAATGATAGGTTGCTCAACTATGGTTATGACTGTAATAAGATATATTTACATGATTACTTTATAGTCTTTATTCTTTTAATTTTTCCATTGAAGCTTGAGATGCGTTATTTTTCAGTTGAATATATGAGAAATAGCCACTATAGGCTCATTATCCAGAACATTTTTTCTTATGCTAGAAGAGTAAGATTTTTTTATAAAGTGTATTTTCAAAAATTATTTGGCTTTAAATTTTTAAGAAAATTGATTGTATGTGATTATAAATAATTGTAACCTCTCATTTTAAATAGCTGCTAAAAATAGAACCTCTGTTTTTAAATAGTCAACCCTAAACCCCCAACAACCCATTGATTGTTATCAATAAAATAAACAAAAACTCACATCAAAACAACCAGTTTCTGTTAAAACAACCTCTATTCCCGATTTCTGCAAAGCATCACCAAAAAATTATAAAAATTATAAAAATTATAAAACATATAAAACAGAGATCAACTCAAAAACAAGCAAGTTTTAAATCAAGTACGTTATGTGTTTGAAAAGTGGGTTTTTAAGGGTTGACTAATTACAAGTAAAATTGCACTTGTTATGCGAATTCAAGATAAGTAAGGACAAAGGACTGGGATTTTGTTAAAATTATTGCTTTATTTGGGTTGGACTAGTTAAAGTCCAGCTTATTTATACAGTGCAAATGTTATTTTTGATAGGTTTGTTAAAATTATTTGGATAAGTTTATGTCTTTAATGGTTAAATCTGAAAAACATATATTAGTATGGTGTGCAAACGGTTTTGCTTCGGTGGATATGTGGCTCTCTGTTATTAGAAAGCTAAAGGAAAAAGAAGGTATAAAAATTGATTTTGTATTTCCAGAGTCATCTACCTTGGGGTTAGAGGATAAAAATAGTGGTTTGTTTAATCTTGCTGAACAATTTGCAGACAATGTTATCTATAGGGGTTATTCTCGTCGATGGTTTATAGCATCTACGTTGATTGAAGCACGTACTGCAATTAATAGGACTAAATTTAGTAAATTTGATGCAGAAATATTACGTTTGTCATTTAGATTGACTCAAGGGAAGGCATCAAAGTACGCTATTTTGAGAGTAATTGGCAAATATCTTTCGATAATGTATGAATATTTTTTTCATATAAGAGAGAATTTTATTCGACAGACCCCATATGATTTTAGTTTATTAGGTGATACAGATGGCATCTTGTTTGATGTTACTGTTGAACGGAAACTCATACATACAGAACTAAGAAATGAACTTAAAAATGTTCAAAGGTTTTCTATGATCCATGGACTGAACATTCCTTGGTTGAATAGCTATTTAAATTGCGAACAATCTGCTGTCAAAAGATCAGATGTTACTGTGTATAGTAAATCGCACCTTGAAGTAAATGGATATAAAAAATGCCATGGAATTTTAGAAAAAAATATAGTGCATGCCGGCATACCAAGGCATGATAAAGATTGGATTGAATTTGTTTGCAATCAGTTTGATGATATTAAAGAGAATATGTTTGATTCCTTTGTTTTTATTATTGGAAGGCAAGTATCAACACACCAT
>Ga0257127_1000764_pt1 | contig 26031 bp, 25 predicted proteins | sample SI060_135mmetaG_FD_190152 | JGI IMG/M metagenome (GOLD analysis project Ga0257127, IMG submission 190152) | Marine microbial communities from Saanich Inlet, British Columbia, Canada - SI060_135m | ecosystem: Environmental > Aquatic > Marine > Inlet | place: Canada: British Columbia | collected... | reverse complement strand
GAAGGTGGAACAATACCAAAATGAGACGATTATTAATACAACCACCACCGACTATACCTTGATTGTTGCCGAAGATTTATCATTGAATGGTCGTATGTTTGTGAAGGATGATGTCGAATTCAACAAACGCTTGTATGTGGCAGAAGATGTATCCTTTAACAATAACCTCTATGTGAAGGAGAAATCCATATTGAGCAACGACGTTTCCCTGAACAGTCGTCTCTTTGTGGCCGATGATGTTTCTATGAATGCTGGCTTGTATGTTAAGGAGAAATCCATTTTGAGCAACGACGTCTCCCTGAATAGTCGTCTCTTTGTGGCGGATGATGTATCTCTCAATGCTTCCTTGTACGTTATGGAGAAATCCATCTTACATAATGATGTTTCCTTGAATAGTCGTCTCTTTGTGGCCGATGATGTCTCTTTTAATAATGCCCTCTATGTGAAGGAGAAATCCATATTAAGCAATGATGTTTCCCTGAACAGTCGTCTCTTTGTTGCTGATGATGCATCAATGAATGGTCGTCTTTACGTTGCCAAGAAAACGATTTTACACGACGATGTCTCATTGAACAGTCGTCTCTTTGTGGCCGACGATGTATCTTTCAATGCTTCCTTGTACGTTATGTCGAAATCCATATTAAGCAATGACGTTTCCTTGAATAGTCGTCTCTTTGTCGCTGACGATGCATCAATGAATGGTCGCCTCTTTGTTGCCAAGAAAACGATTTTACACGACGATGTCTCATTGAATAGTCGCCTCTTTGTGGCGGACGACGTTTCTCTCAATGCTGACCTGTACGTGAAAGAAAAATCCATATTAAGCAACGATGTTTCCTTGAACAGTCGTCTCTTTGTCGCCGATGATGTCTCTATGAATGCTGACTTGTATGTTAAGGAGAAATCCATCTTAAATAATGATGTCTCCCTCAATAGTCGCCTCTTTGTGGCCGATGATGCTTCGATGAATGGTCGTCTCTATGTCGCCAAGAAAACTATTTTACACGACGATGTTTCCCTGAACAGTCGCCTCTTTGTTGCCGACGATGTCTCTATGAATGCTGACTTGTATGTCAAAGAGAAATCCATATTAAGCAACGACGTTTCCTTGAACAGTCGTCTCTTTGTGGCCGACGATGTATCTTTCAATGCTTCCTTGTACGTGAAGGAGAAATCCATATTAAGCAATGATGTCTCTCTCAACAGTCGTCTCTTTGTCGCTGATGACGTGTCGATGAATGCTGACTTGTATGTCAAAGAGAAATCCATATTGAGCAACGATGTCTCCCTCAATAGCCGTCTCTTTGTGGCTGACGATGTTTCAATGAATGCTGATTTGTATGTCAAAGAGAAATCCATCTTAAGCAATGATGTTTCCCTGAACAGTCGTCTCTTTGTCGCCGATGATGTTTCTTTCAATGCTGACCTGTACGTTATGGAGAAATCCATCTTACATAATGATGTATCCCTCAATAGCCGCCTCTTTGTGGCCGATGATGTATCAATGAATGGTCGCCTCTATGTAAAAGAAAACGCTATCTTCGGGCTCGATGTATCTATGAATACTCGTTTATACGTAGAAAAAGATGTCATCTTTTACCATAGATTATTTGTTAACAATGTCAAGATTGGTAAAGGTAATAATAATGTGTCATCAAATACAGCTCTCGGCGTAAATGCATTGGATAATAACAATTTAACTGGTGTAGATAATACCGCGGTGGGCAACCAAACGTTAAAAACTAATTCAAATGGTGATAGAAACGTGGCAATTGGTTCAGACGCATTGTCTTCTAGTAATAATTATTCAGACAATACCGCAATTGGGTATGCTACACTGCAAACAAATACTGGTCGTAATAATACATCGACAGGTTCGTCCGCATTGAACGTTAATTCGGGCGATGGCAATGTAGCTATAGGTATGGAAACATTAATTATGAATGATGGTAATGAGAATACGGCGATTGGTATTTATTCATTAACGAATAATACTACAGGTGCGAATAACGCCGCACTTGGAAGTGAATCGTTGCAAAGCAATTCAACCGGTGATTATAATGTTGGCGTGGGCGCAGGAACCGGCTCTAATAATTCCACTGGTTCTTATATGACATTCTTGGGTACAAGTGCGGATTCTTCGGTCGGCAATTTAGTATATTCTACCGCAATTGGATATGGAGCCACAGTGTCTACTTCTAATCAGATTATGGTTGGTCGTGCAACTGAAACAACTGTTATACCTGGTGATGTGTCATTTAATAAAACATTAAGTATAGGAGAGGGTATTACAATTAGTGGTTCAGCGGTTGTACCCTTCGGTACGCCAGCCAGCGCTACCGCAACTGGTACGAAAGGCCAAATCGAGGTAGATGCTGATTATATATATGTATGTGTTGCAACAAATACTTGGAAGCGCATTGGGTTATCTACTTGGTAAAACAACAAAAATTGATAGATTGTAATAATTTTGTATAAATAATATTAACTATATTATTTAATATTATTGATATGACACACACCCGACCACGTAAAATTTTAGTATTTGATGTGGAAACAAACGGATTACTTCCCAAAAATAATATTTATGGACATCCCATTCCAATGGAAAAATATCCATATATACTTCAATTAAGTTATACAATTTATGATAACAAAAAAAAAAAAATATTACAACAGTATGATACATATATTGACGTACCAGAAACCGTGGAAATTTCAAATGTAATTACGAATCTTACCGGTATCACCCGGGAAATTTGTACACAAAAAGGGAAAAATATAGTTGATGTATTGGAAAAGTTTTATGAAGCATATATGTTTTGCGATGCGTTGGTTGCCCATAATATAGATTTCGACGAAAAGATAATTTCCATTGAAATGGAAAGGAACAAAAATGAAATTGCTGAAAAAACACCTCATAGTTTTATGATTTTCAATTCTATGTATGAAAAAATACATGGAATTGAAAGATATTGTACAATGAGAAAAGGTACAAATATGTGTAATATTATTTTAGAATCGAAAATACCAGGCGGTAAGGGAAGGAAAAAATGGCCAAGATTGATTGAACTCCATCAACATCTATTTCCGGGAGAAATTGTTAATGGTCTTCATAACTCTATGGTGGATGTATTAGTTTGTTTAAAATGTTATTTAAAAATGCAATTTGATACGATTGATGAATCAATTGCAAAAATGCTAATATAAAAATAGTTTACACCTTTGAATATTTATTTATGCGGAACACATTTCACATATTTCGTCTTCTACTTCTCCTCCTAAATTATTATTATTCTCTATTTTTTCAGGTTCAATTGTAAACTGCTGTGCTTGATGACGAGCCCGTCTTCGCAAATAATAAATACCGGTTTTCAATCCTTTCGACCAAGAATAAAAATGCATCGACGTTAGATTCGAATAATTCGGTTCTTCTAACCACAAATTCAAACTCTGACTTTGACAAATGTACGCACCTCGATCAGCAGCCATATCTATCAAATTGCGCATAGGTATCTCCCAAACAGTTTTGTATTTCTCACGAATCTCCATCGGTATCATATCTAGATGTTGTATTGAACCATTATTTGCAATAATATTATTTTTCATTTTCTCATTCCATAGATCAAGTTTCAATAGATCCTTCATTAAATATTTATTGACCAGCATGAACTCTCCTGCAATCGTACGACGATTGTAAATATTACTCGTAATGGGTTCAAAACACTCATTGTATCCCAATATTTGCGACGTAGATGCGGTTGGCATAGGCGCAGTTAACAATGAATTGCGAATTCCATAGGTTTGTATACTTGTTTTCAAAGCAGACCAGTCATAACGATCCGAAGGTTCTACTCCCCACAAGTCAAATTGTAGTTTACCCTGTGAAGTCGGACTTCCTTCAAATGTCGCATAACTACCTACCGTTGTTCCATTCTCACGCATTATATCAGTTAATGGTTTTTCATAATCATTGAATATATCCCAAGCAGACGTATCGATCACTACATTGTCGTATTTTTTTGCCTTCACGATTTCATAACGAGAAATCGCGATTTCGTTGGATGCCTCCAAAGCGGCGTGATAAATAGTTTCAAAAATATACTTATTTATTTCTTCTGATTTTTCGTGGAAAAACGGTAGATTCATCATCATAAACACATCGGCCATTCCCTGTACACCAATTCCAATAGGACGATGGCGCATATTACTTTTTTTTGTTTTGGGCGTAGGATAAAAATTAACATCAATAATACGATTCAAATTATGAGTTACTACTTTTGCTACTTTATGCAATTCATCATAATCATAATAGAATTCGCCGTCGTCCTTCTGGGCAACAAAAGCAGGTAAAGCAATACTGGCTAAATTACATACAGCGGATTCAGTCTCATCTGAATATTCAATAATTTCAGAACAGAGATTGCTGGATTTGATTGTTCCTAGATTTTGCTGATTGGACTTTCTATTAGCTGCATCTTTATACACTATATAAGGTGTACCTGTTTCCATTTGTGCATCTAAGATTTGAAACCATAAATTACGTGCTTTCATTGTTTTTCTACCCTTACCTTCCGACTCATATTGACTGTACAATTTAATGAATTCGTCGCCATAAACATCTGCTAGACCAGGACATTCATCAGGACACATCAATGTCCAGTTTCCATCAGTTTTCATTCTTTCCATAAAAAGATCGGGCATCCACAAAGCATAAAACAAGTCTCGCGCTTTCAACTCTTCGTCTCCGTGATTTTTACGCATTTGCAAAAATATTTCAATATCAGCGTGCCAAGGTTCTAGGTAGATAGCAAAACTTCCATTGCGCTTTCCTCCACCTTGATCTACATATTTGGCTGTATTATTGAACACTTTCAGCATTGGTACGATACCATTCGACGCTCCGTTCGTTCCGCGAATATGACTACCAGATGCACGGACATTGTGGATATGAAGTCCAATGCCACCTGCCCATTTCGAAATCAACGCACAATCTTTGAGTGTATTATAAATACCATCAATGCTGTCATTCTCCATAGCAATCAGATAACAAGATGATAATTGTGGGTGGGGAGTTCCTGCGTTAAAAAGGGTAGGAGTAGCATGCGTGAATTTTTTTTGCGACATCAAATCATATGTTTCACGGATTCGTTCCATATCTGTACCGTGAATACCAATACTAACACGCATCCACATATGCTGTGGGCGTTCTACTATAACATTATTTACTTTCATTAAATAAGCTCGTTCCAGTGTTTTGAATCCAAAATATTCAATCAAATAATCACGGTTATATTCAATCATTTTTTCCAATTCATCTTGATTTTTCTCTACAAATTTGTACACTTCCGCAGTAATCAACGGTGAATGTTTATCGTGCTTATCTTGGTAATGATAAAGCTCACTAATGACGTTGAAAAAACTATTTTTTGTATTTTTTAAATGATTCGAAATAACAATCCTTCCTGCTAAAATATTGTAATCTGGATGAATAGAAGACATAGAAGCACACTGTTCCGCTGATAATTCATCGATTTTCGTGGTTGATATACCAGAATACAGCTGGTCAATTACTTTCATTACAAGGGTTGTATAGTTGATTTTAATATTTGCTTCTTGTCCTAGTCGTTTTATTCTTGTAAGGATTTTATCAAATGAAACGATATCCTGCTTTCCGTTCCTTTTTGTAACGTACATTTCATCATCATCGGGTTGAAGGACAGACATTGTATACAATATATACTATAAATTATCTATATTGTTTTGATTATATAATACAAAGACATATAATCAAAATATATTTATTTACGCTTCATAGTAGCTTTATGCTTATGTTTACGTATTTTTTTTTTGCTGCGTTTATTTCCTCCAGAAAACCATCCTTTTTTTTTTGGTTCTTCAGGTTTGAAGGTTAATGCTTCTTCGCAAGTTGCGTCAGCATCAGCATTTGCACCAAAATTAGCAGGTATTTGCATAGTATCTTTTGTTATTCCTTTAATATTTGCTAATTTATTTTCGCCTTTTCTTGGTTTTATGTATTCAGCAGCTTGTCTTGTTTTTTTAAGAATATCTTGTAATTCATTCACTATATTATTATTAGTGAAAGTTTTATCGTCTCCACTTTCAAATGCTTGAAAAAAATATCCACTTTTATATTTTTCTTCGGGTTCTTTTTGGCTGGAGAACAATGGAAAAAGCCCTCCACCTTGCTTTTTATTATCTTCACCTGTTTGATTTTGTATATCCTTATCTTCAACTGTTAATTTTTTTATATCCGCAATATTATTATTAAAAAGTATAGAATAATCTCTAATTTTATTAATTGCACCTACAATTTGTTGAATACTATATTGTATGTTATTGGCTGACATCATTATAGATTTTAATTTATCTTGTTTCTCTTTTTTAGAATGTAGAATATTATTCAAACCGATTGTATTCAGCATCGATGTTCTGGGTTTGTCCGCGTCATCTTGTATTGATATTCTAGAAACTTTTATATTTTCAAAATGCTTGTTCTTCAATAATGTATTATATAATTCCAAGCCTTGTATTAATTTCATCAAATTTCCTGAAATCATAATAGACGAATGAATTAATTTGTCTTGTCCAACGATTGAATTATAATAGTTTATATATTCGGGGTTGCTCTTTGTCATTCCAGATAATGATAATGGAGTCAAGGTATTTTTAACATAAATATAAAATGGGTCTTCGGAAATAGTATTTTTATTACTGAAATTATGTTTAAAATCTTTTTCTATTACATTGTCTTTTAAATATTTGGGTATGGAAAGGGGATCTTCTTCTTTTGTTGGTGTTGGTTGTTCTGTTTCATTATTATTTACATTATTATCTTTTACGCTGTTTGGAAATTGTTTTGGGAAAAAATTATATCTATTATTACTAGGGTTATAATAGTTTTCACGTATTGCTTTTTTAATAGAATCTTCTATTATATGATCCAAATTATTTTTCTTTATCTTTTCAATAGACACATTGTCAGTATATTTTTTTAACTTAGCTATTTCTTCATTTAGACCTATGTTTTCTTCTTCTAATTTAGTAATCTGTTCGTTGGTATCGTCTCCACCAGCAGCATTAGGTTGTAGTTCTTTTATTTTTTCTTCATTATTTTCTATTTTATTTGCCTTTTCTTTATATTCTGGTATTTCATTGATTAAATCGTTTAATTGTGAAATATCTGTTTTACCTTCAACAGTAATATTTTCTGTTTTTTCTTTTGACAAAAAATCAATCAACAATTTTAAATGTGTATTCAAATTGTCAATATCATTCGGTTTAAATGCCTCCATATCAATATCACATATATTTTTCAAGAATTCCATTTTTCGTGCTTTTTCTTTATATTCACGGGTTTTGAGACGATCATTTCGTTCTTTCTCATTCTCTTCTTCTTCTTCTTCATTATTGTCGTGTGTGTCTTGATATTCACTTGATGCTTCCTGTTGTACAAATTTAGATTCTAATTCGCTGGACATTTGAGTTATTTCATCGCTGGTCATTTTAACAGTATATGTTTTATCTTCAAACGAATAATCAGCTGTTAGATTACCGTGTTCGTCTAATTGAATTTTTTCTATTTTTAATTTATCTGTTTCAATAACTATATCATTAACACTCGTCATATGAATTATTTATATAATATATAAATAAATAATTCGTCATACACAAACTATCTTAAAAGGTACTATTGGGTCGATTGTTTTTCTGCATTTCTTCATCCATGGCCATTTCACGGGTAGAAGCACCACCGCGAATCCAACCGTCTAAAGCAGCTTCTTCCACGGTATTTGATGCGTCCTTGACTTGGGATTCCATCTTATCATCTGTGGGATATAAAGCGTACGAAGCAAAGGACTTTTCCATAATAGTAGAAACACTTTTTAATTCACTGGTATTTTCACCTTGTTGAAGCTGGGATTCAACTGCCGGATCACAACTACCACGCCCTAAATAAGGAATAGTCTTAAAAGGGCGTTCAAACAATTGTAATTTCTCTAAACTACGTTCTTGTCCAACTTTGATTAATAAATCAGATTCGTTATTTACAACATCACCATTTAATCCGTTGCCGTTAGTAACACCACTGAAGTTCATTGTAGGGGTTTGGGTAGCGAAATTTACGTGGTCAGAAGAAAGCATTTTGCTAAAATGATTTGTCAAGCTGTAATTTGCATATTTCGTATTTGAAATGTTTTGTTGAGTTTTATCTGAAGAATCAGATCCAATGCGGCCAGTATTTTGAAAGGTATGAGTATTAAGACTAGTCATTTATAATATAACAATATTTATATTATAAGTAGAGAATCTATTTTACAAACAATTCATATAAAAATTCATAAACGCCTAAAATAGTTGGAAAATGATTAATTCACGTGTCTTGATAAATTACGTGCACAAGCGAATTCATTCCCTTCTTTACAAGATATCATACTACCATAACAGAATTCGGCGAAAGCACCTTGATCATTGGGAATCATTGTATTCGCAGTAGAATGAAAAGGTCGCAAGGACTGTTCAAATTCCATGTTGCTTCCCATATCACCAAACAACTTATCGGCAATATTCGGGTGGTCGGGATTGGCGTCGCTAACAAATTTCTTAGCTTGGGTTAAAATATCTTTTTCTACAATTTTATTGTAAGCCGGCGGAGCAGGTTTTTTATTAGGATTATAATCATAATCTGATACGAGTACATTTCCAAAAGGATTGCTAGAATCGGGTTTATCAAATACTTCATCTGATACTTCAATATTGTTGTTTTTCATATATTCTAAGCTCGGATTTGTGAATGACTCGCGAATATTTTCCGATGTTCTCTTGTTGTCGCGTTTTTCTGTCTGTTTGTTATGATAATATTGTAAAAGATAAATAGAAAAGAGGGTAATGAATCCTATCAATAATATACGAAAATTATTGGAATACAAAAACCCAATAATAACTAAAAGAATAACTGTTCTTGTAATTGCATTGAGTTTTTGAGAATACACCATTGAATCAACTGGAAAAAATTCAAGTAGATATTCTTGTTGGAAGAGAACATTGGGATTATTAATCCAAAAAGGAATATTTTTACAATTACAGTGTTCGGATTCGCAATTTTCTTGATCGCATTTTTCATTTGTATTCTTATTATCATTCATTTCGTCATTTTGATATTCTACTTCCGATGAGGTTAGTTGTTTTGACATAATGAAATATTATTTATATATATATTATAAATATCTTTTTGTTTTGTAGTATTCTATTACAAAACAAGTTATCTAACAATATCGATTGTTTGTCCTAAATAAATAATATCTTACTCTCAATTGTAAGTTATTGTAATTTTTTTTTAATACATTGCTCATCGATTTGTAAAGTATCGCATTTTTTATCCTGTGGAACAATTTGCAAGATACATTTGGATTTCTCCCCATAAAGGGAATCGGTGCATCCTTTTTCGTGTATTTTCGAGGTTTGTTTCGCGGTTTTGATACACCGAGATCTAAATTGTTCATATCGATCTCGTACGGCTGCATAAGATAAGCCGGATTTTTTATGCAACATTTTATTAACGATTTCGTGTAATTCATATATATATTTGGAAAAGGTTTCACGAGACTCCATTTGTGCCATTTTGAGAGGGAGCATTTTGAAATTTTGTTTAAGATTGCCTCTGCATTTTCCACACGGCAATGTATTTTTTAAGCTCAAAACAAAGTCGCGATAGTTTTTTTTATCAGCATTTGTAGGTTTGACTGGATAATTGAAACTCATTGTATGCAAATAGTGCCACATTCCTGGACCCCATACAGCGGTTAACATGCCATCGCCACTATTAAAATCTGTATATTCAAATACGTGTCTTTTCAGTTTTACAGTTTTATTGTGTTTCATCGTTATATTTAAGCGATATAATAAAATATACTAAATCTAAATATTCGGTTAACATATAAAAAATATATCTTTGTGTACTATATATGGCGAACGTTGTAGATGTTGTACGAAAATTCATTCGACCTTATAATATATACATTTTAATTGTGATTCTTGTAATTATCTTTGGATATATAGGTCATATGATATATAAAAAATATAACGTAGAATCGTTTGATGTTGCAAATGATAGCTTATTGTCAGATGGTTCACAGGCGGTTATATATTTTTTTCACGCAGATTGGTGTCCTCATTGCAAAAAAGCCGAACCTGAATGGGAGAGTTTTAAAAAAGCAAATGATGGAAAAGAAATCAATGGGCATACAATAAACTGTGTCAATATTGATTGTACAAACGAAGACGACGCAGAAACAACCGAATACATAAACAAATTTAATATTGATTCTTATCCGACTATTAAATTAATAAAAGACGGAAAGACAATTGAGTTCGATTCCAGAATCACAGCAACATCGTTAGAAGGATTTTTAAACACTATGTTAGATGCATAATTTATTCGCAATTTGTTCTCCATATTTAATAAGTTCCGATCTTGATTCTTGAGAATGTATGATATTATACATATCATGAAATTTAGGATTTTTTGGATTCAATAATATTTCTTTATAAAGAGAAATCTTATTTCTTTTATTATTAGAGTTTCTAATAAGATTAATTAATAATTCAATCATATAATCAAATAGATTGTAAGAGTGATATTCTTCTTCTGATTTATTCTCTTCCTTCAACACAATATTCGCATCTTTATTTCTATCAAGAGCAAATACGAATCCTACTCCAATAGTTTCATCTGCAGAATGTCCGTCTTGTATGCAAAACTCAACTGGATAATTCGATATAAATCCACCATCACATAGATAATCATTTTCATAATAAAAAGGAGAAAAACAAATAGGAAGAGCAATGGAACAATAAATAGCATCTAATAATTTCCAATTTGGGTGTGTAATATCAGATATATCTAATGATTCTATCGATTTTAATTTCATTGTAATAAAATGACAATGCACCTTTGTTTTTTGATAAAATTCTTGCAACGTTATATCTAATGACAAGTCTTTACCAAAAAGCAAAGGTTTTAATATATCATTTAGAATACTTCTATTATACATACCTTTATTTTCGATTGCATTGATAATAGTTGGTAAATCTACTTTGAATATCTTATGCCAAGGACGTTTGATAATAAAATCATCAATTTCATTCCAGTCATAATTAAGAGCCAATGTAAAAGCCAGGATTGCACCGATAGATGTTCCATATATATGCTGAATATTGTCCAATTTCCACATTCCCAATTGGTTCATCGTTTTTAATGATCCGTAAAAAGCTAACCCAGCCGGTCCGCCACCGCTAATTATTAAGTTTTTAATGATAGCGTGTTTACGATAAATTAATTTATCTTGTTGTTGCATAAGATTTTGTTCATCTTCCTCTTTTTCTTCCATATGTTTCTATAGAAATGAACATACATAAATTTTTATTTATGTTTTTATTTAAATTATTATATTCAATACTTACTTTATTCTTCCTATAATTTATACATTCACTCATAATTTACAATATTTATTTATGAGCGAACAATACAAAAATATTAGTGTTGAAAAAGGAATAACAAATAACAGTCAAACCTTCAAATGGAGTAAAGACATGGATCAAATATTAGATAAAATGAGAGTGAATTGTTATGAATTGAGTGAATATCATAGCTACCAATATAAGTTTTACAAAGACAAAATCATTTGGTTTCGTGTTCCGATTATTGTATTAAGTGGGGTAAATACATTTGCCGCTGTTGGATTTCGAGATATAACAAGTGCAACCAATGTAGCGATTATTACAAGTGTTATATCTCTCACTTGTGGTATTATTACAGGAGTCGAACTCTTTTTAAATTTTCAAAAAAAGATGGAAATTGAACTGGCTTCTCATAAAGATTATTATAAGCTAAGTGTTGAAATATATAAAATGATTTCGCTAAAACCAGAAAATAGATATATTGATGGAAAATCATTTTTAGATGAGAAATTTAGCGTATATGAAAAGTTATTACAAAGCTCAAATGACGCAACTGATTATACCTTTTTTCAAATTGATAATTTGACTCCACCACTAATGAAACAAACACGAGAACAAAATGAGGAAGAAATTAGACCAACCGAATCTCAGTATATATTGCCGTTCAAGATACCTAGTTTAGAATCAGTCGCTACTCCACATTGGCATAAAATTATGAAAGATCGTCAACAAAGAACGCGATTGAGAAAAAATAGTAATCATTTTCTATATGACGATAAACATTATAGTCATAATTTAGGTACGGTTGATGAAGAAAAAGTAGATGATGATAGTGTATTGACTACTGATTCTTGTGAAGAATACAATGAAGATATTCAAGTTGTAATAAAAGATGCAAACGAAAGTCCAAAAAATGAATTCAAAGAATTATCAAAGAAACACTCACCGCGCTCTCATACAATTTTCAAAAAATGAATTTGGAAACAAATTCCACAAATGACTATTAGAAATATACGTAAAATCATTATTTAAAATTTCTATTTACATAATAATAAGTATGTCAAATTTTATATACGCAGACGAAGATGAAAATATTGGTCGTGTTGATATTGATTCCTTGTTTGAAAAGAAACAACAGAAAGATTTAAAACAATTAAGCATATTCAATAAAATTTTGAATCGTATTCATAAACGAATTCGGTTGACGAGTAATATAAAAGTGAAAGATAAACACGTATTTTTCTCAATACCGGAGTTTATATTTGGCGAACCTCTCTACAAGCAGGGAGATTGTATCGGATACTTGGTTGTACAATTAGAACAAAACGGGTTTTTAGTAAAATATATACATCCCAATACCCTTTTTATTTGTTGGGAAAACTGGGTACCCTCCTATGTAAGAAATGAAATCAAGAAAAAAACCGGTAAAATCATTAATGAAAGGGGCGAAATCATAGCTGTCAAGAACTCAACCCTCGACCGTGAAGGTGAAGATGAAAATAATATAAACGCCGGTATTATGAACACTGGTAGAAGCGGTCAACCTAAGAAAAATGATAAAGAGTATACACCTATAGATAATTACCAACCTTCCGGAAACTTTGTCTATAAAAAAGAATTATTTGAAAAATTAGAAAAGAAATTATAATAATTGAATTCAACGTTATTCATTGAATTCAAATAGAGTTGCTTATTTTGGTTTCTCATTACTTTTCACTTGTTTTTGACTCCACTTTTTATAATTATGCGAATTCAGTGGTAAATATATATCTTCTTGATCTTTGAATTTATCAACTTTTTCATCTAACTTCTTGTCGTTTTCGGTTGTGGGAAGCATTTTTTGTGATTTCATAAGTTGCAAATCAGATTCACTGGGTTCTGGCTTTTTTCCATAGCAATTTACCCCAAAACGAACATATGGATTTGAGATATATCCTCCATTTACCCCGGGCCTTCCGCAATCATTGTTTATTGCTTTATTATTTTGTTTACATTGATCCTTCGCTGGTTTACCATCTCTTTTTTGTAATTTATTCCAAGATTCCTTTTGTGTAGGAAATAATGCAAGTTGATCTTCAGACCAACCATAATTGCACCATTCTGCTCCGCTTCTATATGCTCCTTCCACCTGATCATAGGTTGCAATATCTGCATTCAACGATTTACAAACGTTTCTAGCATCGTCGTATGTATATAAATTATTAGAAACATTAAACACTTCCTTTTCGCTGTCGTTTTCAGGGGTGTTCGCTACATCGCTAGCATCTTCATTTTGAGACTGACTATTTTGTTCAGAATTAGTTGAAGCACCTGCGTCCTTCGTTTCCTTCTCATTCTTTTCTGCAAATAAATCATTCAGGTGTTCTTGCACAAACACCTTTATTATATCGGTTATTTCAGTTAAAGATATATCAAAAAAATACTTTATTACATCTAACAATACAACAATTAGTAAAAATCCCCAGATAAATGACTCAAAAATAGAGACAGAGGTAGGTTTATTCGGCCCAGTAATCGGTATTTTGAATAAATATACTGCAATATAGAAACCGACTAAAATGAAAATAGAATTCAAAATAGACAATGGTTCGTTTACATAATCAGTAATGTAATTTACAAATTCAGAGCTAACTGTTTTGATATCTTTGTTTCTGGAATAAAGAATTAGATTGTGAAAAGCAAGGCCCAAAATGACCAATACACCAAAATCAATGGTTTTACCAAGATTGGATTCGTACGAATCGCTAGTTGCGATGTTTCCAGATTTCAAAAAGAACATAATTATCAAATAAAAAACCATAATAATGATGAAAATTACAATATTATTAACCGTCAATACATCACCCACAAACCCTTCTTTAATCGAAGTAATCTTATGAATCAATTCGTCCAGAACATTGTCTTTTGTTGCATTCTCGTTTTCCTCTTTTACTAAATTGTTTATTGATTCTGTCATTATGCTATTCTATTCTATTATATTATAATAGGTTATTTTTTTTGCGATAAAATAAACAGTATGCGGAGGATGAAATGATCATTTGAGGATCTTCTACTTTTTCAATAATGTGATCGTTGAAATGATTCCACTTATCTTGTGTGTTTTTAACAAAACAAGTATAGTGACCACCAGATACATCTCCGTTATGGTTGCAAACCCCAAATAAATCATAAACATAAGACGAAGAATTATAACCTTCCACATATTTTGATAAATCAAGATCATTCAAAGGAAATGAAATGTTGTTATTCATTTTACTCTCTCCGTCGGGACTAAACCGTTTCAATGCAATGACTACGATACTCGGAAACGACCAGAACGAATACCTTTTTTGCACACCTTCTTTTTTCTTTGTATTGTCATTATACCACGCGTTATCTCCTTCTAAATAATCCGGTTCAATATATAGATCAAAACACTCATATAAATTTGTAGCTGCTACTTTATTGTTTGCGATAGGTAGATTCAAAATGAAAAAACTCTCGGGGACAACCGACAGTCGTTCATTTGTCGTAAGTGAAACTAATTCTGAAAAAGTGATACCATAAAACATTTCCATAATTTCAGAATATTCTTGGGAATATGAATTCTTCAACATTTCATAACATTGAAATGCTAATTTGTCCATTTTATTTTCAGCTACCCCGTTGATAGTTATAGAAACACTTCTCGAAATACTATTGTGTAAACACTCTATGAAAAATTGTAAGAATTCGGGTAAATCATTTTGTGCCCAACCAGTGAATATATTTGTGTTTTTTTCTTTAGCTATTTTTTGCACATTATGCACAAATTTTTTAGGCGAAACAATTCCATTATTACTCCACATAATTTCACGAAGTTCATTCCATTCGTTTATAATAATATATTCTGGAATGTTTGTTTTTATATGTTGAAAATATTTTTTGGAATCCAAATAATCATTCAATTCATACATGTTGCTAATAATTTGCATACAAGAATTTAGAAAACAAGTATTTCCTAAATTTTCGAGTCCAATTAATCCTTTTTTATGATATTTGTTTAAATCCATTATTAATATGTTTACAAGAATATATAAACATATCTTTATATTCTTCCACAATGGAAAATAATAGAAACAACCAACAAAGCGATTTTGAAAATAATTTACAAGAAATATTGACAAATGTTCTTAATCAACATATAGGAGATGGGGTATATAATCGTCCAGCACCTGAGCAGTTTGGTACTGAACCTATTTATTCGCGTCGCTCTACAAATACTGCACGCAATATTCCGGAAGTTATAGACACACTTCTCAATAATTTACATACCAGTTATCGAGATTATCATACAAACATGGCAAGTTATTTAACTTGTTTGAATTCAACAATTACATTATTGCATTCATATAATAATTCTTCTCGCGAAACCAATATCCCCCACGCTCGATCAAATAGAGAAAGAAATCACAATATACCCTTTTACAATAATATGCATATACCAAGAGCTAGATCAAGTAGTCCATTAAGTCGGCCGTATTTCACCGACCATCCTCGGGCGACTAACGGGAACCCGAATATTGCACGTTCATATGGAAGAACGGATAATGCACCTATATCTCTAAATATTGATATTTACGATAGTATATATAGAAATTTTTTTAATGAAAATGTAGAGGTAAGACCGACAGAAGAACAAATTATGAATGCCTCCGATATTTTAGCATACGACCCTAGTATGAATATAATAAACCACAGTTGTCCTATAAGTTTAGAAGATTTCCGACCCGGAACGAACATTTGTAGAATTCGTTATTGTGGTCATTGTTTTACAGAACCGGCTTTCCGCATTTGGTTTAATATGAATGTACGTTGTCCTGTATGTAGATATGATATACGAGACGATGAGTTAGGATCATCGGTTGCCAATGATTCAGATACCGGTGTCAATGAAACTATACCAAATATGGAAGGCGAAGAAGACGAACCTATAAATACCAATGCAAATATACCGTCTAGTAATGAAACACGGTTTTTATTTGACGCGAATCAATATGAGTCAATAGATAATTCACTGAATGTATTCTTTAGGTCTCTTAATACATTATTTAGTGGTAATGAAAATGATTTATTTAACGTACTAAATAATAGTTCACATAATATAGCAGATCCATCGTATAATTTATCGTTCCATTTGAATCTACCAATGCATCCTTTTTCTCAATATGATACCTCCTATAATTTAGCATCTGGGTTTAATTGAAATAATATTCATTAGATAAATATATTGTGCTATAATATAATAAGTATGACAATAATTCAGAATATAGGCAATAGTCCCAAAGCAGTAAATACTAGCCATCGCGATGGACAAATGTCCGCTATGCGCGGTATTTTGCGCCGTTCTTGGAATCAGGAAAATGCGGTTGGTGTAATCAATGGGAAAAATCGTGTAATTACTCCTTTCCGGGCTGTAAATAATTTAGGTGATTTTTTAGCTCGTCGAAATTATGTTTGTGGCGGACCGAATCAAGTAAATGCAAGTAAACCGGGTATGAAAGGTCGCATCGGGTCTATCATTTCACAATGCGATGGATCCGGGATAGCCGGCTATTCCGGAAACTCAAAATTTGTACCCGATTCCTCTGATTATATCACTTACAAAAAACAGCGTGCTATCAATATCAATTACAATGATCCTAAGCATTAAATCTTCTAATGTCTAATATCGATAATAATATTTCTATGAATATGGTATATATATATATCATATTCATATGTATAGACTTATTCAAAATATAAATAACGGTACTGTTTCTGGACAGAAATCTATGCCTTTAAAAGATATTACAAGTAATAATGAAAGCCAATTCCAGTTAGCTCGCCATACTTATTCCAAATCTTTGATTACAACGCCTTTACTGGAGAATCAAAAACTGATGAAAAAATGGTACGGTAATAAAGATGCGTCCAGTGTTATTGCGCGAAAAAAATCCAACAGCGTAGGCGTCGGTTCGTTCAACGCAGATGGAGGCATTTATTCAATGACCACTTACAATGATACATACAGCCAACACGCAGCATTGTCCCGCACTAGAGCCGGTGGGGCTGTTGCCCCTCCTAAGAAAGCGGCTAGACCTACTATTAGATAAATACAGGGGAAGGTTGCATAACATATATTTTTCCGCGTGTACTATTTTTACAAGACATATTGTATGTGTGCTCAATCTGTATATGGTGTTCCGTTTTATTGTATATTTCATTGTTAAAATGAAATATACAATAAATGAGTAAAGAAGTTGAATATAGGAAATATATCATATTTTTATTACCCCCTAGAAACTAGTTACTACTTTCAATTTTTGCACGTTTACTCTATTTCGTAAAAACATTTCTTATTTACATTCTTGGTTTACTCTGTGAAAAGGGGGACAATACTATTTTCTTTGTATATGTTATAGAATGAACCAATATTTAGCAGAATTCTTAGGTGCACTCTTTTTCATATTCATTATTTTAACGACCGGCAATCCATTAGCAATTGGTGCGGCATTAGCGTTAGTTATTATTCTAACTACCTCCATATCAGGTGGCCATATTAATCCTGCAGTGTCTATTGTCATGGCTGCTTCTGGGAAATTACCGATGTGTGAATTAATTCCTTATTGTGTATCACAAATCGTTGGAGGATTGGTTGCTTTAGAATTATTCAAACGGGTTCAACTTTAAAAAAAAATTAATATTAGCGATTGATTATTTCTAATATTAATATATATATATGTTGTTCAATGGATTGGTGCAAAAAGTTATTACCGAAAGAATTATATCGGTTTTCTTGTTAGTTTTGATTATTACCGGCAACTATTTAGGTGAGCTATTTCCGTGTCGTGTACAAGGTATTTTAGCAGATAGTATTTTTTTGAAACATATCGGTGGGTATTTTACATTGTTATTTTTCGTAGTATTAACGCTTCCTGGGTATGAAAATTTATCACAAAACGATATGCAAGACTTTTTTTTAAGTTCCATTTTTTTATATAGTTGGTTCATATTGATGTCAAAGAACTACCACACTATTTGGTTTATTACGTTTGGACTCAGTGCGTTGATGTATCTTATTTATTTGTACGAATCGAAAATCGGCAACAATACAGATGATATTGAGGAGGACGACGATGACGACGTAGGTGAAGAATATGACGAAGAGGACGACGACGAAGAGGATGGAAACAATATTGATATGATTAAGCAAACATTGAGTTATTCGATTATTGTATCCACATTGGGAGGTATGTTTGTGTATATGGGTGCTAAAAAACTGGAATATGGTAAACAATTTAATTATTTAAGTTTCTTCTTCAATAAACCGTCGTGCAGAGGATCGTCCCCCGCATTTCCGGGATATTTGAATAGTTTTGTAAAAGGAATTACCCCGTAATTCATAAGATGTATATTTAATTTACACCTTTAAATGAGAAAAGGTGTAAATGTTCAAATGTGTAATATTATATTATGTAAAATATTAAATTGTCCGCTTGATTGCTTTATATGCAACATATAAACCAACGACCGAAATAGATCCAATATAAATACTGGATACCCAATCTAATTTATATTTTTTGACATCTACTTTATCGATTGATTTAACGTCTGGTTCGATCCCCTGTATATTTGGTAGTTTATTGGGAATTGTTTTTTCGTTCGACGTAAGTGTAGACAGCACCGAAATTTGCTTGTCGCCATTTTCATTTTTATCTTCTACGAATTCTGCATCTAGTTTATCGTATTTTGTTTCAGATATTTCACTAGATTGAATAGTACTGTTGTTAATACTTGAAATATTATTTTCAAACCCTTCGCGGTTCGGCAACACGAATTGTTCGAATTGTGTTTTACTTTTAATATTAGGCAAATTATTGATTATATTTTTTACCATTCTATATATCAACTATATATTTTTATTGACCCTCATAACTCCCTTAAATATACCATTACACCCTTGAAGATTTAAACCCTTGAAGATAAATATGTTGAATCTAAGGACTCCAGTGCAAGAACTTTAGATATTTACAATAACAACGAAGTTGATTGTGAGTAGAAACAACGTACACCGACCTAACAGAAAAACGATACAAACTAATTTGAAAATATAATATACATAATTTATGTGTATTATATTTTGTTCAAGGGGTAATGGTTTAAAATTCTGTATTAAATTGAAATACATCGCTATCTACAGTTTTGTTCGCCAACGCATATTCAGAATTGGTTCTTTCAAAAAAATTCACCTTTGATTCTACGCTAATTAATTCCATAAAATCAAATGGATTTTGTGAATGATAAATTTTATCATATCCTAACTGTACTACTAATCTATCTGCTACAAATTCGATATACTGTTTCATTAACTTAGAATTCATACCAATCATACGACAAGGTATCGCTTCGCAAATAAACTCTTTTTCTATTTCCACAGCTTCTTGAATAATCTCATAAATTCTCTTTTTATTCAGCTTCTTTTTTAATTTGGAATAAAGCAATATGGCAAATTCTGTATGCAATGCTTCGTCCCGTGAAATTAATTCATTTGAAAATGTAAGGCCTGGCATAAGACCTCGTTTTTTTATCCAATATATAGATGCAAATGATGCGGAAAAAAATATACCTTCGATTGCCGCAAACGCAACAAGTCGAGCCCCAAAACTACTTCTATTATCATTCAACCACTTTCTTGCCCAGTCGGCTTTTTTTGTAATGCAAGGATAATTTTGCGTCGCTTCAAATAATGTTGTTTTTTCACGACTATCTTGTATATATGTATCAATAAGCAAACTATACATTTCAGAATGAATATTCTCCATCGCTACTTGAAACCCATAAAACGCACGAGCTTCTGATAATTGTACATCTCCCATAAAACGAACCGCTAAGTTTTCGAGAACAATACCATCAGCTGCAGCGAAAAATGCCAAAATCATTTTTATAAACTTTTGTTCATCTTCATTAAGAGTTTTCCAATCCATAAGATCCTTAGAAAGGTCTACTTCCTCTGCTCTCCAAAAGCAATCTACCTGCCGTTTATACATCTCCCATATGTCATTACAATGTACGGGAAACATTACATAGCGGTTTTCGTCGGGAGTTAACAGAAATTCAGTTGAGTCAGTTTCATCCATTTGATGCCTAAATAATATATAGTATAGATTTTATCTTGTTTTACAAAATATGTTTCTACATTTATTAGTGCATATTTGTATATTCCACCTGATTACTGCAGTTAAAAATATAGAGAATTGTTCAATTACGGTAGCGCGATATAGATATAGATATAGACACAAATAGCAATGCTATTGCATAACCGCAGCCACGTGTGTTGTATTTATACATATTTTACGGAGGTGGATCGTTTCTTTTTTGGTAATAAAATGTAGGGTTATTATAAAGTTTAGGTGATGAAAAAAAACAACCAGGATAATATTGGAGATATTCCGATTGAACCCAAAAAGCGAGGTAAAAAAAATAAAAGACAAGTAGAAAAAAACTTATTATTGGAGTATAAATTTGAAAACAGTGAAGACGGCGAAAATGATTCTTTATTGGATAAATCGTATGATATGATGCAACACCTATCTTCGCGCGAAAAGAAAACGTTTGATGAAAAATTTACAATACCCAAACCTGGAATTCAACGCGATTATCATAATTTATTAAATCAAAAAACGAAAAAAATTGTCGTAGCAACCGGTCCTGCGGGTACAGGAAAAACATTGTTTGCAACCGAAATGGCTGTCAAATATTTTTTACTAGGAACATACGAAAAGCTTATTTTTACACGCCCATCTGTATCGGTAGATGAAGACCTTGGTTATTTACCAGGAACATTGGAAGAAAAAATGGCACCTTGGGTTCGTCCTATATACGATATTTTATATAATTTCATAACCCCAAAAGAAGTATCTGCTTTATTAGAAGATAAAATGATTGAAATTTCACCTCTGGGTTATATGAGAGGGAGAACTTTCAAAAATTGCTGGATTGTTGCTGACGAAATGCAAAATTCAACTACCTCTCAAATGAAAATGTTATTAACTCGTTTAGGAGAAAATAGTCGTCTGGTTATTACTGGTGATTTAGACCAACACGATCGCCACGAAGAAATGAATGGTTTAGACGATTTTTTAAATAAATTTAAAGGAAAACGTTCTTCCAGTATAACCAGTGTTGAATTTGAAAAAGATGATATACAAAGAGAAAGTGTAGTAAAGGAAGTTTTAGATATATACGGAGGGGATATACCAGCTCAATATAATACATTTATTGAAAGCGACGATTCTACATAATTTAAAAACATTTATTGAAAGCGACGATTCTACATAATTTAAAAACATTTTTTTTCAACTGATATAGTATAGAAATGAAAATGTTATCTTTGAAGTCTGTTAAAAATTTTACTGCGAAAAATGTATTTCAAAATCGCATTGTGTTATACGTCCTTGCTTTTATCGCATTGATCGAAATTCTTGCTCTCGCGAATATGAAGGATTATAATTCTGTAATTGTATTTTTGATCATTGGTTTCTTAGCAAGTTTCTTTACAAAAAATATGATCATCATATTATTGTCAGCCATTGTATTCACTAGTGTATATAGGCGTATACAGGTAGGGACTTACGCAGAGGGGATGGAGAATACGCAAGAGAAACCGGTAGCTGCGGAAACAAACGACGAGGAAGGAAATGACGAGGAAGGAAATGACGAGGAAGGAAATGACGAGGAAGGAAATGATATTAAGGAAAATATTGAAAATAAAAATGAAGATGAAAAGAAAAAAGATGATGGCAAAGATCTCAAAAATGCAAATGAAAAGAAAAAAGTGTATGATCAGTTGAAAAAGGATTTCCAGGATTTTCAAAATATTCAAAAAACGATTTTAACAAATATGAAAGAGATTGATCCTCTTTTAGAAAAAGCAGAAAATTTTATTTCCAAATTTGAACAATATAAAAATAAGAATTAAAAATAGTTCCTTACACGTTATTTATATATGTTATTAATATAACATATATATAAAATTATTAATGACAGTTGCTGATCTAATAGAAAAAGGTTTTGAATATGCTAGCAAAGGTCAGGTGAAAAAACTAGCTAATATTGCTAAGGAAGCAAAAAAATTAGTAAAAAATGCAAAAAATACAGTAACCGGCTATTTGAACAAAGGACAAGATTTCTTAGATAAAGTAGAGGATATAGTAGATGCTCCTGGTGATGGTTTTAACAAACTCGGAAAATCGGCAATTAGCGGTTTCAATGAAAATGTTAAAAAACCATTAACAGACGCAAAAACGGCTATAAATAAATCATTAGAGGGGGTCAGTAATTCGTCAATGAGAATAGATAAAGTATTACTTAGTGAGATTGAATCAATAATGAACGATATTGACAATTTGATAGACTCTAGCGCCGAAGAAATCGAACAAATGACAATTCATATGAAAAACAGTTTTTCTTCCATCATTGACGGTATTGATATAATGATTCAAAATTTTGAAAGAATCATATGTTTTATAAACGAAATACCCACACGTGTACTATTATTAACAAATGGTATTGGTCTAATGTTTGAAGGAATATCGAATCAACTAAAAATAATAGAAAGGTCTAGTAATAAAAATACACAAGAAATAGATAAATCAATCACCTATTCTGCTATATATGTAGGATCTTCCTTCTTATGTTTATTGAATTTCTTGAAGGTCTTTCATAAATGTTTTATTTATTATTTTCTTGATTTTATTCGTCGCATATTGTATTTACCAATTGGAGGCGTACTTTGGATATTGCAAAATGTATGTAAAATGAATATAAATCCTCTAGAAAAAAATTTGAAAAAATTTGCAAATATGATAGATAATGCTGCATATTCCTTGATAAAAATTAAAATATTTTCTTTTTCAGAAGACATTATCAAAAATTGTTTCACTTGTATAAAACTTCGCAAAGATGTTGTATTGCAACAAAGTCATAAACAGAACGAAACGTTAAGTAAAGAGATGAATGACATACGCGATGACAATAACCCCAATAGTGGTATGAATAAGATACACAAAGGGAAGGAATTATTGTCTAAGTCAATGTCGGCCGATCTGATGACGAATCACCTTTTGAATGGTAATTCATAAATTTATCCAATTTCTGTAATATTAATTCTCAATATATGATAACGTAGAAAAAATGGGTCTTGAGTGGCCGACAAAAGCAATAAAAAAACTAGAAAGCAAATATAATTCAGCTATAAATAAAGCAAAAGGTTATGTTAATAGCGCTAAGGATTTACTAAAAAAGGCGAATAGTATAGTTGACACTATTAACGATTCGATGGGAATATTTACCAATTTAATTTTAGAAGAAACAACGAATATAGCAAAAACACCATTAGATAATATCAAAACAACTCTCAATAAACCATTATCTAGTGCTATAAAACAAGCGAAACTGGTTATAATAAATTTAGAAAAAGCATTGGTTTCTTTATGGAATTTGATAAAATCAATGATGGAGAAATTATTAGAATTTTTGGAATTTTTATTTGAAGAAATGAAAGATACAATTATGTATCCATTGGAAGGAATCGAAGTTATGATTGAAAACTTCAATAGATTTGTATGTGCTTTAAAGACAATTCCTTCACGTGTAGAATATTTATTAACTGGATTTGACAATATTTTTATAGGTGCAATGGAACAAATTGAAAGAGTTAAATCTTCGGCATCGGAAGGAGGTAAAGAAACTGATAAGTTTTTTACATATTCATTTTACTTTTTCAAATCATATATGGAATGTATAGGTAAATTTGTAAAGCATTCTCCGTATTGTGCAATATATTACGTGTTTGCATTTATTCTACATATAATTTATTTACCTATGCGACTAACAATATGGTTTTTGAATACTTTTCTTTCCATAGATTTACGTAATTCAGAAAAAGAATTGTTTTCAATAATAGACACTGTTGATGGATATATATACGACTTGTTTAATTTTCATATTAATCAGTTTCCAAATAAGATTCAAAAAGATTGCTTTACGTGTGTGCGATTTAGGGAAGATGTGGTCGCAAACCAAGGTCGGAAAATAAAACGAAAAGAAGGATTTTTAGATTTGGATTATTTTTTTAAAACAAATAAAAGAAAAGAAGAACCTGTAAAATCAAAGAAACAAGAGGATCCAGAAATACACATTGAAGAAACAACGCAAGAAAGTGTAAAGAGAAAACTCAATGGAGAAATGGATAAGGAAGGATTATATAAAGTAAAGCTTGCATATTGTCAGATTAATGAAGCAATTACTGCATTTCCTAGACCCAGAGATATAACTGAATTTGGTAGATAATAGTTTTGCAAAATGCAATATATTTTTATAGGGTGATATATTAATAGTATAATATGGGATTTCCAGATATCAGTAGTATTACTGATTTGGATTTAGATCCATCTAGTGATGATTGGTTTCTTAAAACAGTAGTTGATGATTCAGTAGAATCATTTAATACAACACTTAAGGACGCATTTGCTCCTACATTGAAATTTTTCAGCTCAATTGGTGGATTTATTGATAATGCAACCAGTATTATTGGGGATTCAATGGATGAATTCGGTAATACATTAGATAGGGAAATCGCGCAACCTATAGAAACTGGATTTGAAAAAAATATTGAAAAACCAATAAAAAAGCTTATTGAAGAAGAGGTGTTAGATCCATTGTTAGACATGACAAATGGCATTGATACTATGATTAAAAATTTTGCAAGAATTGTTTGTTTTTTAAATAAATCTCCACCTAGATTCAGAAATTTAGCTGCATCTCTTGATAATATATTTACTGCATCAGGAGAAGAATTTGTTGCATTTGGGTATGCCCTAGAATTAGGTTTCAATAGCATATCAAAGATGATAGTCTATATTGCAACATACATAAGCAATTATATTGATTGTACTTTTAAAATATTAGAGAATTTTCTTGATTGTGTCATTTTTTATGTCTTAGATATAATTGGACAAGTATTATATTTACCTATTCGCATTGTATTATGGGTATTCAAGACATTTTTACAACTTGATTTATACAGTATTGAAAAACAGACGTGGGAAGGTTTAGACGATATGGATCAATATTTGTTCGAAATTATTGGGTTTAAAATATTACAATATCCCAAACACATTCGCGATAATTGTTATACGTGCATCCGATTACGTACTGACGTCATAGATGAACAAGCGGATGTAGTAAGACATTCATTCCGTAAGACTATACCTGAAATGCTTGGCAAATCTAAACATAAATTTGAAAAGGGACGCAAGCAATTTCACGAAGTATTTGCCTATCCCACAGTTCGCGAACCAAAATACGTAGAGTAAACACACCGATGGTATCAACTATGTTTGACATTGTCTTACCCCCCACGGTGAAAATATTATGTGAAGACGGAGTATACACCTTTGAAGATTTAAAATGGCACGGTTAGCACCAAAAAAAATACATTCAAAGTTTAGGTCTTTTCATACCTTGTGTATATTTTGTTTATAGCAATTC
>Ga0257127_1000762_pt1 | contig 26074 bp, 33 predicted proteins | sample SI060_135mmetaG_FD_190152 | JGI IMG/M metagenome (GOLD analysis project Ga0257127, IMG submission 190152) | Marine microbial communities from Saanich Inlet, British Columbia, Canada - SI060_135m | ecosystem: Environmental > Aquatic > Marine > Inlet | place: Canada: British Columbia | collected... | reverse complement strand
AAATTTGTCCTTACTTAAAAGATATGGAACAATTAGTAATGCAATATATGTTTTATAATTAATTGTTATTGATTTGCCTATTAATTCATAATTGAATTTGAACATATGTCTAGTTCTAGATAAATAAAAGTTGTTTTTACATAATATATCTATATATGTTTCAAATTGTTCAATACAAGTTACTATGTGCGATTTATTATCCATTATATTTTATTTTTTATATTATTAGTTTAATAATATAAAAATATAATTATAATTATCCGCGGATACGAATAATAGTTCACATCTTATTTCTGTAAATTTGCGTATTTTTCGTATTTTTTCGTAAATTTAAATATTCAATTGTGTATAATAATGGAAGAAATTAATAATTTACATATAGAAGTAGAATCAGAATCAGAAGTAGAATCAGAATCAGAAGTAGAATCAGAAGTAGAATCAGAAGACATTAAAGTTCCAAATTATATAAAACACAAAAAAACACTCGTTAAATATATTATGGATGCAATTAACAACTCAAATATACCGCATCATATATGGTTATTAATAATTAAATCATTCCATATATCGACACCAGGGATTGCTATGATTATTTTTTTGCTTGGTTCATTTGAACTATCCATGTTTGTGTGTATGATTTTAATATTCACATTATCATTATTTTTATATTTTAACGGTTGTTTTTTAACAACTATCGAAAATAAATTAGAAAAAAACAGTACTAATATTATTGACCCATATGTATATATACTTGGCGATATACCCGATATTCACAACCGTAATTATTACACATTACAATTATGTGGATTTTTTTTTGGGATTGCTGGTGTAATTTTTTATGTAAAGCATCACGATTATGTCAAATTAAACTATTTCTAGGTCGTTTAATTTCCAATATTCACACCCTCCGCCCATAGGCAAAGGTCTCTTTATAATAAATGGTATTTTCCGCTCTTCTAATTCTTGTTGTGCAATTAAATAACCATCAAATGTTTTAATCTTTGGTTTTACTAAAATTTGTGCGCCATTGTTTATTTGACTTGCGCGTATACCTAAAATACGCGATTTTTCATATTTGGATAAAATAGGCACTGTTTTATGTAGATTATCAATAACATTATTATTTTTATCTCTAATAACAGTTGATAATGCTTTAATTTCTTCTTCATTATGTTCTACCATATTTTGGTGAAAATTATTTATATATGATTGTTTTTCTATATTTTCAAATTTTTTCAAATCTTGATCAATTTCATCATCACTTATGTCATCATCATATTCAGTATCATTATCATTTAATAATTCGAGTTTACCTTCTCCGTCTAGACCATCATCAGCATCATAACCTTCAATTTCAAACTCATCATTCTCATTGTCATCTGGTATAGCACTTTCAATACTTTCATCATCTTCGCCTAATTCTTCGCCGCCATCAGATAATTCAACTTCACTAATAATTGAACCATCGTCAATATCAATTTCAACTTCTTCTTCTCCAACAGTGTGTTCTGTTTTTTTATTACTCATTATTGTATATATATATATATTAATTACACTTTATATTAAAAGAATTCAATTTTAAAATAAAATTAATATATTTGTTTCACAATTAGTAAATTCTTATTGTATATCTTTCTGTTTTTTTAAGTTCACCACGTTATCCATAAATGGCGTAATTTCAGGGTCGTGAGTAATTACAATTAATGTTTTACCCTTTGTCATATCCAATATTAATTTTATAACTTTCTCTCGGGAGGCAGCATCAAGTCCAGCCAATGGTTCGTCGAATATATATATAACACCTTTCTTCAATATGCCGCGCAATAATATAGTAACCTTTTGCATACCGCCAGAGAGATTTGTACCATTTACCCCTGCATCGCTGAATATACCTTCTTCTAATTCAGCAAAAACACTATCTAAATCATACGTTTTTAATAATTTTTCGATGTGCTTTTTTTCCACGTGTTCGTTGCCATATGCGATATTATCAATAATATTCATATTAAATAGATTTGTCCGTTGGTTTATATATATTACATTATCCCGTATATATTTATTCGTCATTTTGGATATATCATTATCATCAATTAATATTTGCCCTTTCGTCGGGGAATACATAGCAACCAACAATTTCATTAATGATGTTTTTCCACTACCAGAAGGACCAACAATTGCAACTTTTTCACCCGCCTTTATAGACAAGTTAAAATCTTCAAATAATACACTATCTTGTTTGTCGTATTGATATGTAACATCTTTAAATTGAACTTTACCTGATGTAATACCTGTAGTTTGAACCCGCAACTTATTCTTTTTAAATATTTTCTGCAAAAACGGCATTGACGCCTGTATCATACCATAATGGGTAAATCCAAAATCTAAGACATCATTCGTTAATACATCTGCGTATTGACTGTAATTATTTAATATTAACACAGCCGTAGTAAATCCCATTACATTCAGTTGTTTCTTAGTAAATTTATCATACAAATAGATAAGTGATAATGAATATGTAAGGTTGGTAAAAAAACTAGCGCTAAATATAAGTGCCGTTTCGCCAATTTTATGTTTCGTATATGCAACTCCGAACACTTCGTTTTTATTTTTATTTTTTTCATTTTCGCCTTTCTCTTTATTATTCAAGTAAATATTCATTAAATTGCTCATACTATCATTCATTGATTCACTTAATTTAAAATAATCAATCTCTCGTTGTTTAATTACTTCAATTAAATCACCCCCAAAAATATAAAAGATGGACACCAATATCACTATATTAAAAAATAATATGCCGGTTAATAATTTATCAACTTTCAAGAAATAAATAGCAGCAACAAGAAGAGCGATGAAATTAGGAATAATTTCGGAGAATGACCAACTCAATATATTACGTAAATATCGGGTGAGTTCCAACATTCTTGTAATGTACTCACCCGTCGGTATTTCTTCAAAATTATCCGAAAGACTTTCTACTGTCTTTTCAAATATTTTTGTACGAGTGAATGTTAAAAATGCAGGTACAAAAATAGATTCTGTCCACCCTTTTGCTAGATTCGCTACTATTAAAATTGCCCATACTGCTATAATTTTTAAAATTATATGCGGGGCTTCATTCCCCAAAAAACGTTTGGATATCTCGGAAAAAAACTTTGGTGGATTGCTCATTTTTAAACTACTAAATAACAATGAATATAATTGCGGTAAAATTAATCCTTGAAATGGATATGTAAATAATGTGAAAAATAGATACAATGTAAATAGTTTGGCATTATCACGCATAAATGGGAAAAAAAATTCGTCTAGTAATAACATATATGATGTATAATATATTGTATGATATTATTGTATAATATAATTTTAACAAATAATATATTTACTTTTATAATTGTATAAAAATACGATTTAAATATAAAATTGATTTTTCTACATAATGGCACTGGAAACTATTAATAATAATATGTCTGTTTCTTCGGAAATAACAAATATTGATTTAATAGAACCAACTTCATTCCATTCCTTGTCTGATAAATGGACATTATGGGTGCATTTACCACACGATACGGATTGGAATATGAAGAGCTATAAAACAATTCATTCCTTTCAAAATATGGAAGAAGCCATTTCTGTATGCGAAGTTATTCCTGAAAAAATGATACAAAACTGTATGATGTTTTTAATGAGGGACGGGATAACACCATTATGGGAAGATAAACAAAATAGAAATGGTGGGTGCTTTTCTTATAAAGTTGCTAATAATATTGTTGCCGAATTATGGAGGAAATTATTCTACAATATTGTTGGAGAAACTACTACTAATAATAATGAGATTATCATTAATGGGTTCACTATTAGTCCAAAAAAAAACTTCTGTATTATTAAAATATGGACTGGAAACTGCAAAGTTCAAAACCCCAAAATATTTAACATAGATGGTTTTTCAGATGTCGCCTGTTTATTTAAGACACATCAAGTACAATATTAAGTTATAATTATGTAATAATTTATTTGAATAAAAAACGATATACAAATACATTTTATACATTTTATTTATTTTATTTATTTTTTGCTATATTTTTCTTACAAGTATCAAATCTTCAAAACATTAATAGTTTCATGGAACCCACCAGAAACCAATTTGTTCTCGTGTATAACGATACACGACACATGAGTAGTATGTCCGGACACTTTTGCGATGTGGTTGTGAGTTTTTGTGTCCCAAATATGGATATTTTCATCGTGATGCCCCGAATACAATCTGTTCTCGTGAAAAGCGAAACACATAGCACTACTATAACTATGCAAACTAAACAGACGTATTTGTGTGTAAGTTTTTAAGTTCCAAATGCGTATAGTTCCATCGTTATGTCCGGAATACAATTTGCCATCGTGAATAGCAAAACAATCCACAATAAGAGTGATAGGATACTTATCTACGTGAGAAGGAGGAAAGAGAGTCGCGATATCTTCGTAAGTTTCTGTGTCCCAAACGTGAATATTTTTACTCCCAGAATACAATTTGTTCTCGTGAATAATGAGACAATAAACCCTACTAGTATGCCCTCTCAAAACGGCGATTTGTTCGTAAGTTGTTGTGTTCCAAACACAGATACTTTCATCATAACTTCCAGAAAATAATTTGTTTTTAAGAACAGCGAGACAAGACACGCGACAAGTATGTCGTACCAAAGTCGCGATATGTGCGTGAGTTTTTGTGTCCCAAACGCGAATAGTTCTATCAATACTTCCAGAATACAATTTGTTGTCGTCCGCCTGTACGCAGAGACAATTCACATTATCAGTATGTCCTTTCAATGACCCTTTTTTCTTGTAAGTTTTCATGTCCCAAATCTTAATAGTTTTATCCCAACTCCCAGAATACAAGTTGTTATCGTGATAAATGATACAAAGCACAATCTCTCTATGCCCTCTCAAATACGCCAGGTCTGTGTATTTCGGTGTTTTAAAATACTCTCCAAACATTTTTTTTATATAGACAGAGTCAGTAAATATATCTAAATTTACCTGGGTTTTCTCACCTCGTTTCTTTTTTTCTATGTTTTTAATAGCTCTGTCCTTAGCAATAAGAGTAATCCATATACAAAACTCGTATCGTTCTTCAACAATCTTCTTCATCGGGCGTATCATCGCAATATCAACCATTTTATATATTTATACAGAACTATCTATTTTGATATATAAACTTTCAATTTTATTTGACTTTATGTATCATATGATTTATGTATCATATGAAAAATAAGTTGCGCAGTTTCTATTTATTAATAATTTATTTGAATAAGGTAAAATATGATGTTGAAACTCGCTATTTTTTTCAGTTAAAAATGTGCTGTTATTTCTATTTACAGTTGAACCTGGTGCTTCAATATCTCTAAATGTCGGTTTAGAACTAATAACAGGTTGGTTTGGAGTTAATCTTTTTCTATAATGTTTCTGTGGTCTTGCTCGTCCCACAGGCCCAATATAATCTTCCGCATTATTATATGAACCGTTTATACTGGGACGGTCATTTGTTCTTGCAGCTGCATAAGAGGTTGTTTCGTTCGTTTTTTCTCCTTTTGTATTGATGCTTGTTGTAATCAATGTATTTGAAATCATTAAATTTAAAGGTCTTGCCATATTATAAAATATATAGATATTATTAATATTATTAATATTATTAATAAATAATATTAATTAAAACAACAAAGTTTTAAAATAATTTATTTAAAGAAATAACGCGTTAAATATTAAATATGGAAGAGTTCCCTAATAATGTGCTAACTATTAAAACCGTTCAAATTGCGCCTTTTCGTATTTTAATGACTGCGCTCAAAGATATATTACTAGAAACGAATATCACATTTAAAAAAGATGGTATGAGAATTATTAATATGGATAAATCACATACTATTTTAGCGCATCTTTTTTTACCCGCCGAGAATTTTGAGTTTTATGAATGTAAACAAGACAAAATTATCATTGGTGTAAATATGTTTCACTTATTTAAATTAATCAATACTATAGATAACGACGATACATTAACATTATATATTGAAAATTACGACTATAGTGATGGGGTTACATCTTATCTTGGGATGAAATTTGAGAATGGAGACATCAAACAATGTAAAACGCAAAAACTACGTTTAATTGAACCAGATACAGAAGAATTAGAAGTTCCCGATGTAACATTCTCATCTGTAATCAATCTGCCATCCAGCGATTTTCAAAAAATCATTCGCGATTTAAGTTGCATTTCGGATAAACTTGAAATTAAGTCTATTGGGAATGAATTAATTTTCAAATGCGCCGGTCAATTTGCCACCGCAGAAATTCATAGAGTTGAAACTGACGGGAGCATGAAGTTTCTTGTCATTGAAGACGAAAGCAAAATTATTCAAGGTGAATTTTCATTGAAAAATCTTGGATACTTTATTAAATGCACAAATTTATGTAGTCAAATTGAAATGTACCTTGAAAATGACTTGCCCCTTGTTGTTAAGTATAATGTAGCGAGCCTTGGCACAATAAAATTATGCCTTTCAAATTTGCCATCTAACAGTTAATAAAAATATGATCCAAAGAATAAAACAAGAAAAATAAAGAAAAATAAAGAAAAATAAAGAAAAATGTAAAATGTGTAAATACATATAAATTACGCCATTTGGCGTGTAAAATTAGTTGGTTAAATGCAAATATCTATATTTTTCGCGGTAAATTTTAAAGTATTGGGGATTATCCGTAATACACAACTGATAATCTTGATTTACAAAATGCGTGGTTGAATCAAACATAAAGCAAATACTGCATTCTTTTCTATTATACATTTTATTGTTTCCATTTTCGGGTGCAAAATGGAAACAATTGCATTGTGGAATTACATAATTATGTATAACAAAATCTTGGTATAGATCATTTCTATAAATTAAATAATCAAAATGTTCTGCTAATGCTTGATATACAATATCATTTTTCAAATATTTTTGAATATGATTAATAATATCGTCACACAAGTAATATGGTAATTCATTTTGAATAATCATTAATGGTGTTGTCATTTTTATATCTTATATCTAGCATTACTATTAATAAACAATTATTATCAATTTTTAAATAAAAAAGATATACAAAGTTGTGTATTTTTAATTATGTCTATATTTGACTTTGTCTATATTTATCTATTATACATTCTAAAAATAATTTCAATTTTTATTGACTAATTATTTGATATTTGATAATGACTTAAAGTTGTTGTAATTAAATTATTCAAAGGAGTAATGAAAAAACAGTATTTAGCCGCATTCAATAATCAATTCACTGAATTTTTAGAACAAGTACTTGAAATATTTCCTGGACACGTTGAAATAACAACCTTTAAAAATACAATTGGTACATTAAAAAAAGCAAATCCTGGATTATTAATACGAATATGGTATGACCATATTTGTAAAAATTATATGGATGAGATTGAAAAAGGAAATATTACATATTTTCTAGAAAAGGATTATGCCCAAGATATACAGCATGTGTCTGATGTAAAAGGGGTGGTTGACGCTATTAATAAAATAAGAAATCCTATTAATGAAATGGGTGTGAAAAATCAACAAACATCAATGCAATATATTTTGAATTTATCTAAATTATCAAAACTATATTCGGAATGTTAGACAGAATTGTTTTCTAGTTTATTGTAAAATTCGACTACTGTTGGATTAACCCTGATTTTATCTACGTTTAATGATGTCAAATATAGTCCATCTAATCTTTTAACTCGTGATAATGCAACATACGTTTGCCCGTATTCAAATATACTATTTCCAATATCCATCATAGCTTTATCTAACGTTGCCCCCTGTATTTTATGTATGGTTATTGCCCACGCTAATACTAGTGGGAATTGATACATCACTATATTAGGATATACTTCACTTTGCCAACCGTGTTGAGATATTTCCTTTTTAATTCCATTATCAAACTGAACAACGATTGTTTTCATTTTGTTATCTGACTCTGTTATTATTTTATCAACTATACCTTGGCTCCCATTACAAACACCATTATCCATATCTAAGTTGATAATACACATTACACGAGCACCCACTTTTATTTGTAACTCATTTACACTTGGATTATTCCCTCTTATATAATTTACTTCGTATTCAACTTGTTTAGGACTTGCTCTATTGTAGGCGTCAATAAATTTGCTAGGTATTACTTTTTTTGTATCTACAAATTCTTTTACATCTTTACGAATAGTTGTAACATTCACATATTTTTGTCCTTCCAAATTTACAAAATTAGATATATTTACAATATCGACATTATTTTTCAATGGAAATATTTTAATTATGTTATTATGTTCATTGTCACTCATTTGATTACCAGTGGTTTGATTACCAGTGGTTTGATTATCATTGTTTTCAAACTTAATTATTCTTGTTTCTAATATTTTTTTAGTAGATTCATCAAATACACCCTTCCTAATATTCATAAGAATTTTTTTATAATCATCATCATCTTGTCTAAAAATTTTTGTTAATAAAATATGATTACTCTGTGGAAATATTTCGAACCAATCCTCACTTTCAAAGCAAAATTTATTTCCATCTTTATCATCCGATTTATTTACTGGCGGTAATTGATAAAAATCTCCCAAAAATACTACCTGCATATTACCAAATGGTTTATTGTTATTTCTGGTTATTTTTGCAATCGTATTTAATAAATTAAATATTTTTTTTGACATCATACTAACTTCATCAATTATTAATACCTGCTTTGACCTCCAAGCACTTTTTAAATATTTATTATTAACAACACTATCTACAATATCTTCTATTTTACCATTCGCTAATTTAATACCACTCCAAGAATGTATCGTTCTAGCATTACATTGTAATAATAAAGCAGCACACCCTGTTAATGCGCAGACCTGAATTTTTTTACTAGACCCTTTTATTAACTCATTTATCAAGAACGTTTTACCTGTTCCGCCAGGGCCAGTTATAAATAAATTTTCACCATTATTGAATTTTTTTACAGCATTCTCTTGGTCATCGGATAATATCATATTGTATATATCATATTATTTACATATATATTTAATTCAATTTTGGAAATAAACATAAAAAATTTAATTAAGATTTAAGATTTAAGATTTAAGATTTAAGATTTAAGATTTAAGATTTAAGATTTAAGATTTAAGTACTTTAAGACATTTGCAATTGGACTGGTGTAGTAGGACAACCACATCGTTTATCTAATGCTCTTGATTTAATTTTATTATTATTCGCTTTATTTTGGTTTGTTGAATTACTTCCTGTAAAAACAAATTGTCTGGTATGACTGTAGTTACGATTACCGAGTATTGTATTTACTCCAAGTTTAGATATAGGCATAATAATTATACAATATGTAAATATTTTATAAATACCAAAATTAAAATATTTAACATTTCTTTACAAATAATTTAAAAACAAGTTAGAATTACTATTATAAAGTAAATTATAGTATAATGGCAGAAAAAGAACACGACCAAAATTCTAACGATAATAAACCAATAGATAAGGTGTTAATTGATTTTATTGCCGATTTACATAGAAGTTTTCCGGAATCAAAAGATGAATTATTAAAATTATTTGACCAGCAACAAAAGTTAATTATAGAACCATTATTAGAACATATCAAAACGGTTTATCCGAAACATTTTTTTAATATTATTTACGAAAATGAAAGTATATTTTCAACCGAACATAGTGAAGAAAATGAAGATTATGACAAACCATTATATTTTTTACCCAACATTGATTTTAAGCAATTGTGGAATTTGCAAGATGTTTCTGAGAAAACAAAACAAGCAATGTGGAAATATCTACAGTTAATACTATTATCTACTGTTGGGGATTTAGACACAAAAGATATGTTTGGAGATACAAGTAAATTATTTGAAGGTATTAACAAAGATGATTTTAAGGACAAATTAGAAACTTGTATGGAACAATTACAAACAATGTTTAAATCTAAGGACATGGAAGATATGTTTTCTAATCTCGGTTCAGATGTTTCTGGGAATGATTTCAGCTTCCCAACTGATGGAAGCAACAATATCAATCTAGAAGATATATTACCTGATGCTGATGAATTACATTCTCATATTTCTCAACTAATGGGTGGCAAAATTGGTAGATTGGCAACAGAAATTGCGGAAGAAACAGCGAAAGAACTTGATGTAGATTTAGAAAATATGGACAATGCAGATGATATGTTTAAGAAGGTTTTTCAAAATCCTAAAAAACTTATGGATATTGTTAAAAAGATTGGAGGAAAATTAGATGCTAAAATGAAGAGTGGTGAATTGAACCAAGAAGAACTTGTTAGTGAAGCAGGGGAGATGATGGATAAATTTAAAAATATGCCTGGTATGGAGGAAATAATGAAGAAAATGGGAGGGGGTGACATTGAAAAAATGATGGCTCAAATGGGAGGGGAAGGAGGTATCGCAGAGTTGTTAAAGCAAATGACTGGTAATAAAAAAGGGAAATTTGATAAAGGAGCATTTACAAAACATATGAACTCAAATAATACACGCCAGAGATTATTGAAAAAATTAGAGGAAAAAAGAAATGCAGAAATTGCACAATCAATTAGGGAAAAACTAAATGCTGAGAAGGCAGAGAAAACAAATACAAATACGAATACGAATACGGTAGACCCCGAAAATGCTATAGACGAAAGTTGGATTGAAGAGTTCAATGAAAAATCAACAAATGCCAATAACAATGGTAATGGTAATGGTAATAAGAAAAAAGGAAAAAAGAAAAGGGGGAAAAAATAATAAATCAATCTAAATCAATCTAAATCAAACTAAATCAATCTAAATCAATCTAAATCAATCTAAATCAATCTAAATCAATCTAAATTAAACTTTATTAAATCTAAATAGTATAATATAGAGTATTATATAATGACAACATTCTGGATATATGAACCCAAAATATTAATTGACCCCGAAAATATTAGAGAAGTATGGCCCACTAAAAATGACACTTACGAAAATAATTTAAACGCTGTTACACGATTGGTAATAGTATTAACTATTGTTGGATATGTCCTATCTAATAAAACGAATATTTTATTTTCAGGGATTATTTCAATAATGGCTATTATTATCTTATTTTTCACTAGAAAAAATAAAACGATTAAAGAAAATTTTGAATCAGATAATAGCAGTTTGCGAGAAAATGAAAATATTATTCATTATGAAAACGCAACTAAGGAGAACCCTTTAGCAAATGTTTTAGTTACAGATATATTAGATAACCCAACCCGTGGTTCTGCGAAACCATCATTTACTAAGGAACAAGTGACAGACATAAATACAAAAACTAAAAATATGATCAAGTCATTAAATCCCGATATTCAAAATATTGATAAACGATTATTTCAAGATTTGGGTGACCAGTATGAATTTGACCATTCAATGAGGTCTTTTCACTCTATGCCAAATTCACAAGTACCAAATAATCAAGAAGCCTTTGCTAAATTCTGCTATGGAAACTTACCAAGCAGAAAAGATGTTGTAAGTTATTAAGAAATAAATGGATATAATGTGAATATAATGTGAATATAATGTGAATATTATTAATATTCGCATTATAATTTAATTTAAATGATAACATTATTATTTAACAAATAAAAATATATTTATGATATATATATATCAACATGGGTAGCGTTCAAGATTTTAAATTTAACGATATGTGCAGAATGGGCAGTGAATTTTGCTCCACAGAACAAACTGATTTACAAAATTCAAAAACAAATGATTATTTGCTAACAAACCATTTCATTTCTGATAGCCAAATGACCAAAACGATTGCTTTCGCAACAAGTCACGCTAACATGAATTATAAAGGTTCTCACCAAACCAGTTTAGACGGTGCTAATATAGATACTAATTCTAATTTACTTGTTAACCAAGAGCAAACGAAAGAGCACGCGAAACTTGCACTTTTGGAAAGACCTTATCTTACTGTACCTTATTTGGGTAGAGGTAAAGTTGACCCTAATATTGAATCGCAATTATTTCAGGGCGAATATTTTACCAACCGTAAATCTAGCAATTTACAATCAGAAATTAGTTTTATGCCATATTCAAATACACCTCTATTAGAGTCCGTAGAAAGTAGTATTGCCAATCCTGCTAACTTTGTCGAAACTTCCGATTCTGGTATGTTAAGAAATGCTGTTGGAACACGTGATTTAAACCGCGATGTTAATAAATAATTTCACATACACACATTTAACATAAAAATAGTTTTTATTATTTTTTATGTTAAACATTTTTTCTTACCGGTTCATAATGTCCGCCAGTCCATTCCAATTCAAATACGTTTTCCTTATTTTCTATATTTTCTATATTTTCTATAATTTCCGATACTGGAATAAATTCAATCTTTGTTTTTGGGTTGTCTCTTATATTATGAACAATAATTTTACATTTCCAAATATTACACGCAGCTTGTAATTCTATTGCTCCACCCCACGTATTTGTACTTCGCATATTTGCAATATAATTATTTTCCTCATATGTAATAATATCTTTTGTTTCAATGCCTTCTAGTATTGGTTTATTTTGCTCTATGTAGTCACATATTTTTTGTCTAATATTATTGCTTGTTTCGCTTATGAAATATGATAAACTATTGAATAAACAACTCATAGTCCCAATTATCTACTATAGTGACATATTTTTATTTCCTATATGTGTTTTCAATTTTTTGCATAATTTTTTCGTCGTTTTCTTGTGTTATAGTCCCTGTTTTAATTAAATCAATCAAGCATAAATGAAAATACTCAAAATAATCATATGAAAATAAAAATATAAAAGCGTTAGGCGCTTTGTCTTCTATATTAGGGATTAGTGATAACATTGGTACTAGTTGTTGTATTTTGTCACAATATTTTTTTATTTCATTATTGTCTTTTAGCAGATTATATATACTATCAATTCGGCACATTACTTCTGTATCATTATATTCGTCAAAATATAAACATTCCAAATACTGCTTTTGATACCTTTCCTCATCAGTGACATCTACATCAACATTGTTACCTATATTGTTACCATCAACATTGTTGTTATTATTATTATTATAATCAACAATAATATTATGATTATAAAAATCATTCATTAATAATAAATGTATTATTTTGTGTTTATGTGTTTATGTGTTTAATTAGAATTATAATGTAATATATATTGAATTAGTCTTTTTACATAATTAGATATAAAACTATATTTGCTCATATGATTATTTGTATCCATGAATTTTATAGATTGAATACCATACATTAATAATGTTGATATAAAAATTCGTAGTTTTAAAATACAAGTTTGAATGAATGCTGTTAATGAATTATCATAAATATTTATTATATAATGGGTGTTTCTTTCATTAAAAAAATAGGTATGACACTTTAATATTCCTTCCATTATTCGCTCTGTATTATTTGTCTCGCTCTTAATATACAACATCTTCAAAATATATTCATTCCCACATAAATTTAAAAATAATACATTTCTATGTGGATGTTTCACAAATATAAATGGATAAATACCATCAAAATATTTTTTTTTATAAAAACATTTCCCCGAGACTGCATAGGGTATATGCGAACTCTTTTTTATGGTTTGTATTAATTCGTTATTACTTTTATAAGTTGATTTTACTATTTGTTCTGGATTATTTACATTAAAGTATGTAATAAATAGATTATTATTACACGATTTATAAAAATCATTGGGCATGTGTTTTTTTAATATTTTCAATATTTTATAATATGATTTCATATTACCGTCCTTCAAATTGCATTTTATGATTTTATACACGTTTGAATGTATTTCTAGAATATCCAATTTATATATTAGCGATAGCAACGAACCTATACTACACCCAGAAAATCGTTTTATCTCTACAATATTACGCCGTTCTAATTCTTTAAAATATAGTAAATTACCTATTAAATAACTACCACTAAATGCGCCGCCATCTAATATTAAATCTATTTCTATCTTATTTGGTTGATTTGGTTGATTTGGTTGATTTGGTTGATTTGGTTTCAGTCGCAAATTATCTATTAATTTATTTATATATTCTTTCATTCAATCTCACGCTTATCTTTTGGTTATATTTTTTTTTGATTTTTCATACGGACTTTTTTTTATATTTTTCACTTATTTTTTGTATTTGCTCTTTCACGTCAGGGCTTTCTAAATTAGAACTGCTTGATTTAATATAATTACAGATATTACCAACTATATATTCGTTTGAATGTATTACCGACCTATTATTATATATTTCTGTAAAATCTTTTTTTAATTTATCTGGACTATTTTCTATTCTTTTCATTATTTCCGCTAATTTTTCTTTACGATCATAATTATAAGTTTTCTTATCTTCGTTGATTGGCATTTTTCCCATTTTACTAATTTTTCCAGTTTTACGTATTTTTCAGGTTTAATTGAATCAAGAACACTTGATTTTGAATAAATATGATTATATTCCATTATTTATGTTTATTAAATATCAACAAATTATTTTTTTAATCAATTTTATTTTATTCCGCATAATATTCAAATGTGTGTAAATAATATAAATATTTAATTGTATTTAAATATATATATAAAATGGGAAAAACACATCGTAATGTATACGCTCAATCAGATAGTGAAAGTCAGTATGGTTCACCTCATAATAGGGGTTTTGCGAAAACAAAGAAAAGGCATTCACATCATTCTGTTAGAAATAAAAATAGGGATGCAAATGAAGAAACTATTATTCAAACTACTCATAAACATTGGTGCGGGGAGAGCAGAAAAAAAAGTATAGATAAAATAGGCAATATTTCTAACTTATCTAATTTTACTTTAGATGATACATTAGAAAATATTAGAGGAGGGTGTCGTAATGGTATATCAACGAAATGGACAAAAGAAGATGGTACTGTAAAAGAAATAATAAATAAAGCAGTTGATACAATTGGGTCTCTTAATGCTGGGGAGGCAAACCATTCACCCCCCAATACTTATCATCAACGATATTTAAATGCGACAAAAAAACAAATTGAAAGAAGGGGTAAAATGAGTTCATTTACAGACCACCGAAAAAATTCAGAACCAAATTTGTAATTTTTCAAATGTATATTTTGCTATTTACAAATCTTTTCCCCATTCATCTGTATATTTTATTGTGTGTAAACAGTCACAAATTGTTTCACGACTTTGTAATTTATTACAATATCCACAATTACTATAACCCAACGTTACAAATAGTTGTTTGTTATTATATAATTCAAATAACTCTGTACACCCCCCCATATGTTTCCCTCTTATAAAAATATTTGGAACAGTTCTTTGCCCGGTCAGACTGTGTAATATGAATTCAACCGTTTCAACGTTGTCAGACGATACTACTCCTTTCAGCTCTATCTTTTTATATTTTAAATTTAAACTATTTAACAGATGTAAACTCTTATCACAGTATCCGCACCCTTTTTTCGTAAATATTAGTATTTCATTTTTTTCTATTTCTTCCTTCACAATTTTCATCATGTTATAATAATCCATAATATATTTTTAATAACTACTTTAAAAATATATTATTTTATTCCTTTTTATTCATTATTTTTTAACTTTTGAATAAATCGAATAAATTTTTTTTAACAGAACCCTTTTTATTTTTCCCCTTTGCTTTCCCCTTTATTTTTCGCTTTCTTGTCTGTTTCGCTTTCTTGTCTGTTTCCTTTTCATTCTTTGTATCTTCATTTTTTTCAGGAGTATTTTTATTTTCGTTCATATTATTCTCATTACCAGTCTCATTACCAGTCTCATTACCAGTCTCATTACCAGTCTCCTTTTTAATTTCAGGTCGGTATGTAAAAAACCATTTTTGATATTCAGGAGATTGTCTATCTTTTAACTTTTTAAATTCTTGAAACTTTTTTGCTTTTTGCTCTCTTATTTCTTCTAATGTATGTTGCTCCCCATAACAATCAATACTAAAACGTTTTAATAAACCATTCTGTTTTAACCTATTGTTTTGCTGAACATCAAAAAGAAATTTACTCATACACACTATTCGTTTTGGGTCATAATAGGGACGATTAATATACATAAATGCTAAATAAAAACTCAACATTGTATCTATTGTTGCTACCTTTATCGTATTTTTATTTATTGTTATTTCATTGTAACTATGACAACCAATTGGTTTATACACATAACATACTGAATCTTTACCTACTCTTATTTCATAATGTGTGGAAATAATATCTTGCAGTCCATCGTGACGTATTACTTTCACATTTTTTATATCTAATTCTTCCAAAGCATCCTTTATGAATTCCGATGTTTTTTCGGGGTCTTTTGATAATATATCATAATCTGGGTCTTTTGTGAACCTTGACCTTATACTATATGGCATATACTTTGAATACAAAAAGTTTGCATAACCGCCAAAAAATATACATTCTTCATCTATACAAGTTGTTCTTATTGCTTCATTTATTTCATCCACTCTTTTATTATCGCCTTCATATTTACGTTGTATTATTTTATAATCACACGTGTCTTCCTTTAATGGATAATATTTATTCAATAATGTTAATCGCTTCAATACCTTTTCCCATCTACTTATATCCCCCTTGGGTCTTGATAATTCTAAATACATTGACATTCTTAAATAATTGGGCGGGCAGTAGTATATTCCTAGTTTTTTTATGCTATTTTCTAGTAAAACATCAAACAACGATTTTTCTAATAATGTTATGTCAGCCATTGGAATAAAATTTACATATACTTTGTATGTACCGAAATGAACGCCAGATTTCGCTTCTACATCTTCATATCCGGCTTTTACATATAAATCTACTAATTTTTTTGCGTGTTCAATTGGTTTATGAGAAAAAAAATCATAGTCTGGGACTTCTTCATCGTAATTGTAAAATTGTTCCCGTTTGGGTAATAAATTATTTATTGCTGTTCCACCATAACAAATACAACGTTCATCGCGTAAAAATTGTTCTACTATTTGTATCATCTCTTTTATTTGAGGACTAATTGCTTTAGACTTGTCGCGTTCTTCTGCTTTATCTATTGCCGAACGTAAAACGGCCAATTCACATTCTTCAAATGACATTTTTGTATCGCATATTTTATTTTGCATAATATCTATTGTATAAAATATGTAATTATTTTTTATTTTTATTTTTTTTATTTTTATTATATATAAATAGAAATGGAAAACAATTCTAATTCTAAGCCTAATTCTGGAATAATGAACAGTTTAAGGAAAGGCGTAACTAGTGTGCAGAGTAAAGTTAAGACATTAAAAAACAGCGCTGTTACGTCTGCTGGATTCGTAACACAAGCAGACTGCCAAGAAAAAGTAACCGAAACGGTTAAACAAGCCCTTGCTGATGCTGCTGCTGCTGCTAATGCTGCTGCTGCTGATAAAAAAGGTGATAAAAAAGGGTGGTTTTCTAGAAAAGGTGGAAAAAGAAAAACACGTAAGGGAAAAGGAAAGAAACAAACGAAGAAGGTTAAGAAAACTAGAAAAAATAGAAAAGGAAAAAAATAAGTCAAATGTTATTTCAATTTGGTTTTTTGAAAATGTGTAATAATAATATTTTTATACATTTTCAACTTATTGCTCATACTCTGAAACGAGATCTGAACTAGCAGACGCACCGTTTTCATTCATTGAACCATCGGTTGGTTCCTGTTCCTGTTCCTGTTCCTGTTTTAATATTTGACAACACATATTTACGATACATGTTATAACACCCATTGCTGAAATAATAATAACCACAGCAACCGATTGTGTATCTAACATTTACTACTATATTACTATATTACTATATTACTATATTACTATATTACTATATTACTATATTACTTACATTATAAATCGGTAAAAAAATACATACGCCATTGCAATTTCAAAAATAACATCGTATGATAACACTAGAAAAGTATCACATACATCATTTTTTTTTACAATATATTGGTCGCGGTTATCTTTCATATGTACCTCTACTGAACGGAACCCTTTATACCATACAGCAAATGTCCACCACGAACTAACATAAATCATCACAAAAAACATAGTTAATTGTCTATATAAATGTTGCTGATGTTCATACAATGTTTTTATATTACATATTGTTACAGCTGACATTGTAACTAATGACGTAATTGTATTTACTTGCCTTACAGAATTTCTTTCAGTTGACATTTTTTTTATACCGACATTTACAAGTATAAATATAATTAACGTATGCAAGAATATTACGTGATTAAAACTATTAAGTCTATCTCCAAAATATAATCCAATTGTTGTAATACACCCTCCTTCTTGAAATCCTTGCAAAAATAACCCAACGTAATGTGGAACTACCTGACTATTATCATTACTATAATAAAAAATCATTGGTTTAATACATCTAGTACTAGTTATGTGTAATAGAAATTCAATCACCGTCCATATAAGTGTAGAATAAAACAATATAATAAAACAGTCAAACGAATTATTCATTACATAGTCGTCCAAACACAATCCAATGGAAAATATACCATAATTCAATTTAGTATTTGCATTGGTTGCAAAATCCCCAACGCGAACAATATTATATTTATTATTTGATAGAAACATAATATATAATGATATTTTTATTCATCATCAATCATAGCGGTTTCTTTATCAATTAACACCTCATTTGCAATGTTTTTAATTATTTTTTTTGTGTTTTTCTCATTGAATTTTGGGTCTCCATCGCCAAATCGCATGGTAATTACATTCATCCATTCTGTATGGTAAGGACTTTCACTCTTCCAGCAATTCTGATGGTCGTCTATCCAAACAGGGAGAAATTTATTTGCTTTCCCCTTTGCTTTGTCTATTGCTCTTGATAATATGGATTTCTTCCCATCATCTTTTACCCATTCATTTTCTTCTTTTATATAAAATGTCTCGCGTTTTATATCACTGCAATGGATTGGTAATTTCCTTACATCTAAATTACGCAATTCCTTTGTGAATATATCCGTTAGACCACTTATGATTCCTTCTGTCCGCGTAGTTTCAAAATCCTCATCCGATATTTGGAGGTTATCTATAAAGTCAGATAATGTCATTGCATCCTTGCACTTCTCATTCAAATATATATTCATATTGAATTTATTATTCGTGGTATTGTTATTATGACTATTTGTCATTGTATTTGTATTTGTATTCCCAATTTTTGGGATGATTTCATTAATAATTTGTTGATGTGATGTCATTTGGGTTACTACTAAATTTTGGAAATCACCTTGATTTTTTACCAAATCATTGTGACTAGCTACTAACGGGTTTATTATTTGGGTTGCTACAGTAGTCATTATTTGAGTAACTAATTCTGTATTATCTGTCCCTCCACCATTTTTAGCAATTGTCTTTTCTTCTACATTTTTTTCTTCAACAAATTCACAACTTTTTTTGTGCTTGTAATAACTGCTATCATGTTTATAATTTTTTCCACAAATACAGTTAAATTCTGGTTGATGTTTTATGCTAGTATTACTAGCATTTACTAGCATTTTATGTTTTCCTGTGGTTAGATGCCTTGTATAATCACCCTTTTTACAGCAACTAAAGTCACAAGTTTCGCAATGAAATTTTTTGATGTTTTTTGATGTTTTTTGACTTGCCATTTTCCTTAATATATACTAATATAAAAACATCAGGAGTTTGAACGAATTAAAAAAATGGTTGGTGTAAAGTGGATTTTTTTGAAATATTAATCACACTATTTACATCTGACCTGTTTTTTTTCAAATTTTGGAGAAAAAAATCTTGTCCAAAAACAGTTTTGGACATTTATTTTTGTCCTTTTTTATTTTCCAAAATTGGAAATTTCACAAAAAAATGGTTGGTGTAAATCAATTATTTTGGATTTTTAAATCACACCATTTACATCTGACCTGTTTTTTTGAAATTTTTTGGAGAGAGATGGCCTGCCCTAAAAATAAAAATGCACAAGAAAAAGCTGTGCATTTTTTTTTTTCGGCCCACGTTCCTAACTCGATTCTGAGATATTTTTGTAAATTACCCTGTTGGAGTGAATTGTATTATTTATTAAATAAACTCTCACCATTAGCATCTAAACTTGTATTTTCAAACAATTATTAATACGTATATGTTATATTTATTTCAAAAAAATAAAATTGAATTATTGTAAGATAAATTTAGCATAATAATAAAATGAGGGATTTACATGAAAAATATATAATTATATTAACAGACTTGATAAAACAAGATATAATGGATAGAAATACATTACTGAATAGAATAAATTATATAAGAAATGATAGCAGACATCATATAAGTGATGATTTGTTGGACGATTATTTTGACGAATTAATCATATCAAAATTATACAATGATGATATGATACATATTGATTCAGAAAAGGAAGTTAATACCTATTATATTGGGAATGTCTATAAACATCGTACAAACACGACTGAACCAATATTAATACATACAAGTATTTCACCAATTTTCCTTTTAAAATATAAATTTGAAACCATTTCATTCTTTTTAGAAAATATGGGATATATGTGTCCATCCCATAATTGTCTTGCAAATAAAGATGACGAAAACGAAACAATAGAAATCTTTAAAACGGCGCCCGATTATATTGAAACAGGTTCAATCATTTTAAAAACATTTTGGTTGAAAATTATACAAAGAGTGTGGAAAAAAATATTCAAAAAGCGGATTGAATGGCAAAAGAAATCAACGCATCCGTTTGCTTTGCGTTATAGAGAAGTAAATGGTAGGAATATGTATGGACACGCTCCTACCATAAGAGGTATGTTATCACATTTGTAAATATAATTTGTAAATATATATATTATATATAAAAATAATTATTTTTTACCTTTACAATAAGTGTCATTGTATAGCACATTTGCGCAATAGTCGCAACTTTTAAAATGTAGAAACCCAGCAATAATATATCTGGTTCCACTTTGAATTTTGACACCTTTGTGTTTATTTTGTCCTGAAAAAACAAGACAGTCGCCTTTTTCTAATGATATATGTTTTTTTGTATCTACAAAATATGTGCCTCCGCCAGAAAAGTCATCATTCAACGCAATAAGAAAACTGAACTCAGAACCATCTCTATGAGCGTCCAGGCCTTGTTGATGTTTCATATCATATTTTGCAATAAAAATTTCGGTAATTCCAATATCATTATTATCTATATTATACATTTCCGATATTTGTGGATATATTTTTTGCTTACAAATATTTTCAATATATGGGTGACATTTCCAATCTTCTGTTATTAAATTATCGTATGTTGGATATTCTTTATGTCTATTACTAGTCCATCCATTTTTACTTCCATAATCTTCTGCCTCATTAATAATTTTATCACAGTTATCTTTTAACATTAATTTAGTTAATATATCATATTTTTCATTGTCATACATTCTGTATAGTTTTTCACAAATATTATTGGGATTTGTAGGTATTATATGTCTATTTAAATTTGTAAAATAGATTGTGAAATATAAAATATTCCCTATTATGAAAATAATTATTGCGAGTAGTAATATATCAATGAAATCATATTTACTAATTAATAAACTCAATAAATTCAACATATATATTACAATGGATATATTACAATGAGTAAATTATTTTTGCAATTCTACCTTTGAAAATTTTGAAAATAATTCTTTTAATGGCGGTATATGATCTTCGTCTATTTTATCAGGAAATACAATATTAAATTTAATTATCAAAGAACCAACGTTTTTACCACGAGTTAAACCCAACCCATTAATTTCATTTACTTGATTTGGTCTAAGAACATTTTGCATATTGTTAATTGCATATTTTTTGCCATTAATATGTTTAAATTCAAATAAAAACCCACATAGGGCATCTATTAATGGAACATTCACATTAATACTTAAATTTAAATTATCCCGAGTGAACATATCGTCTTGCCCCACAAATATAGTGAATTCAATGTCTCCTTTAATAATATTATTAATATTGTTACCCGTGTTTTTCAAAATAATTTTTGATTGATTATCTATACCTTGGCAAATTGGAACGGGAATATTGATATTTTCAATCACCTTATTCCCAGTATCGTCCATAACCCATCTTTCAACATCTACTTGCTTTGTTGCTCCATTATAACATTCTTCAAGTGTAATGTGTAATGTTTTTATAATAGGTTCGGGTTTTGCTACGTGTTGCTGGGTATGTTGAGTTGGATTAATTTGTTGACCATTCCTAAATATTTTAATATTTGGTCCACCCATACCACCCATACCAAACATTGTATGCATTGCAAATCCATCGCCATTGCTAGCTTGGGATTGATGTGCCATATTTGAAAATAAATTAGAAAACAGGTCATTCACATCAATATTATGAAACGATTGTCCCATATTGCCCATATTATGCATATTGCCCATATTACCGAATGGACTTTTTCGCATACTATCATATTGTTGCCTTTTATCAACATCACTTAATGTTTCATATGCTTCACTTATTTTTTTAAATCTGTCTTCACTTTCCTTATTATTTGGATTACGATCAGGATGATATTTTAATGATAATTTACGATACGCTTTTTTTATTTCATCAGAGCTAGAATTCTCTTGTATTTCTAATTCTGAATAAAAATTATTCATTATTATTGAAACACTTAAATATAACTATATAAATTTATTTATATTCTATAATGAACCAATTATTAATTAATAAATATAAACCAAAAAATATAACTGATTTTTATTTTCCTAAAAATATAGAAAATTTAGTAAACACAATCGTAAATACAGAACAGTATAATCTTTTAATAACAGGTAATCACTCAACCGGAAAAACAAGTTTAATCAAGCTTCTAGTATCAAAATATTATAATATTCCAATTAAAGATGATGATAATAAAATAGACACGCTAAATAATAATATACTATTTGTTACACCATTAAAGGACATAGGTATACACAATTTTAGAAGTGAAATCAAAATATTTTGCCAAACTTATTGCACTATAAAAAATAAAAACAAATTTGTGATAATAGACGATATTGATTTAATGAACGACCAAATACAGCAAGTAATGCGAAATATTATTGATAGCTATAAGAATAATGTATATTTCATTTGTTCTTGCACAAATAGTTCTAAAGTCATTGAGAATATACAATCTAGATTATTTATATTGAAACTACCAAACACAAATAGCGAACGTTTGAAACTTATATATGATAGAATTAATAAAATAGAACAATTTAATATTGAAAATAATGAAGTTATTGATATTCTAATAAAATTGTCTAATAATTCTCCGGCGGTCTTGATAAATTATTTAGATGTATTTATTCTTTTAGATACTCAAATAACAAAAGTGAAAATGCTTGAATTATGTACAACCATAAACTTTTCATTATATGATAAATATTTTGATTTACTTAACCAACATAATATTGGTGAATCAATCAATTGCTTAATGAGTTTTACATACCAGGGATATAGTGTAATGGATGTATATGATTCGATGTTTAATTATATCAAATTTACAGAAAAAATAAGTGAAGAAACCAAATATACTATTATTCCTATTATATGTAAATATATCACAATATTTCACGAATTGCACGAAGATGAAATTGAATTAGCCTTTTTTACAAATACCATTTATAAAAAAATATATAAAAAATAATATTATTGGGGTTTTCTCTTCTTTTTTCTCTGCTGTTATTATATGACCCGTTTAGAAGAAATATTATTTATTGTAATTGTATTTTTATTAGTAACTACAATAATCATTTATGTATATCAATTATATAGCGATGAAGGTTTTACTTCAATGGAAGAGCAAATACAGTCCCACTGCAATCGTATAGACGGAGAAAATAATATAATACCACCATTAATTTCAATCACGAAAAATAGTGAAACTGCTAAGTACCCTTTACGTGATTTTAATATAAAAACAGCGTATAACTGCTGCGCATTGGACACAATGAGTGAAAGTTACGTTGACTTGTGCGCTTTAAAGATGTGTTTGGGTCAAGGGGTTAGATGTCTTGATTTTGAAATATATTCCAGAAATAATATCCCAGTTATTGCAACGTCGTCTAAGGAAGAAATCACTTCTGCCAATTCTTTCAATCACTTAGCGTTTAAGGAGGCGTTAAATCTAATTAATCGCACTGCATTTGAGCAGGCCCTTGTTCCAAATGCGAATGACCCATTAATAATACATATGCGAATAATGTCAGAAAATTCCCAAATGTATAAAGAACTTGCAAAAAATATTGATATTGAAATTGATAAAAACCGGTTATTAGGGGTTGATTACAGTTACGCCAGTTATAAAACAAATTTTGGTGAAACGACGTTACATAATTTGCTTGGTAAAGTTATTTTTATTGTGAATAATAACATAAATATATATGAGAGTACCGAGTTATATGAATACGTAAATGCTTCATCTAAATCTGAATATATGCGATTTATGCGCGTTAAAGATTTAAATAATTTTGATTCTCAAAATGTTAAATTATATAATAGAACACGGATGACGGTGTTGCTTCCGGATATTACCACAAAAGGAGACAATATAGATTCTATTGACGCACAAAGTGAGGGGGTTCAAATCATTGGGATGTCATTCCAAACACAGGATGAAAATTTAAAAATTTACAATAGTTACTTTGAAAATGCTAAAAGCGCATTTGTTTTAAAAGACGAACATTTAAGAAATTCATTAAATAGTACTAGAACAGTAACCGAAGATTATTTCGAATTAGAAGTAGAACCTGCGCTTGGTATCGATAATGTACCCAAACAAGAGCAACCAGCTCCACAACCAATTCAAGGTCCAGATAGACCAATTTCAGATGGTAAAAGCGAAAGAATTCGGGCGAACCAAATTGAAGACGCAAAAATGGAAAACGAAATAAAACAACTCGGAAAAACAAACGATATTAAAAAAATTGTAGACACCTTGAAAAAAGTTATATAATTTTTGTATTATTTATTATATATATCTAATTATATATATAATCATGGGTGGCGGATTATTACCAGCGTCTTTGCATAAAGGTGAATTATATTTTTTATTTGGATTAGAAAATAAAATGGATGATACGCCGGGTTACAGTGATCTCGGTGGTGGTAAGAACAATAACGAAACTCAATTTGAAACTGCTGTACGTGAATTTTCGGAAGAAATAAATGGTTTTTTCGGCAATATAAATGACGTTAGAAAACGAGTTAAGCGCAATAATATACTTAAGATTAAACATAAAACATACTTAACGTGCATATTTTTAACTGAGTACGATGATAAATTACCAATTTATTTCAATAATAATTTCAACTTTTTACAGCGCAAACTCCCAGAAGTAATACAGGATACGGAGAACGGTCTTTTGGAGAAACAAAAAATCAGATGGTTCAATATACAAGAGTTAACTACACGTAAAAAAGAATTTAGACCATTTTATCAAGAAATAGTAGACAAAATAATTTCAAACCTTCCAATAATAAAGCGAAAAGTTTTTGAAAAATCAAGAAAATTAAAACAAACAAGAAAAAATCAAAAATCAAAAAAAAAGAAAACCAGAAAGAACAAAATATATTAGTGAGTTTAAATATCAATATAATATAAAAAATGAAATCATCTCATCTACAATCCAAATTTATATTTATTATATTTTCCACAATAATTTTAGGATTAGTCACGTATAAGAGTGCATTTGAAAATAACAAACCAACTTGTAATAATTTCGTTGTTAATACGTATTTATATTTAGCGCTAAGTTTAACGTTTGTCGGTTTATTTATCCATTTATATAATTACTTATTAAATAATAAAGGGGATTTATTAAAACTGTTGCCAATCGAACAAGTTTTTAACCAAATAGCGCCTTATCGTATAGCGGGAATATTGTTTTCCTTTGTTTTTATAATATTAATTAGTA
>Ga0257127_1000749_pt1 | contig 26374 bp, 28 predicted proteins | sample SI060_135mmetaG_FD_190152 | JGI IMG/M metagenome (GOLD analysis project Ga0257127, IMG submission 190152) | Marine microbial communities from Saanich Inlet, British Columbia, Canada - SI060_135m | ecosystem: Environmental > Aquatic > Marine > Inlet | place: Canada: British Columbia | collected... | reverse complement strand
TTTTCCAAGACATTTTTTTGATATTTTATGGTTGTTTTTAGATGGTTTTTATTTTACTGGATTGGGGTTATGATTGGTATAATTTGGGTTGATTTATGCAAAGGTCTCAGCATTATAAAAAATCACTCTTTAAGTAACTAAAATAAAACGGTAACTTTATATAAATTCTACTAAACATCCTTACTCAAATAGGTTGATTAATTTAAGGGAGTGGCGTAAACAACTAACTCAACTTCTTACTAATTTACCGGTTCAATTTCTTTAACTGAATCCCTAAATAACTATTATCAAATCATCGCTCATATTCCTTTGTAGAATACAGTTAGGTTTCTCATGCATTGCTTGATTTAATCCCAAAAAAAATCGATGATAGGAAATATGATTATACTTCCTCTCAGATAATGCAGGGTGACTAATTATATAATATTTAAACTCTGGCACATTGTAGATTCTAACTACATCACTAATCTTTATATAAGCCAAATATATGATTTTTTACTAAAGACTTTTACTTCACCAGGCAAGGAAAATAATAACTTTTTTTGATTTATTAATCTTGACTAAATGAGTTAAATGAGTAACAACACGGCACTGTTAATTTTACTAAAAATAGCTCTATTAATTTTGATTGTTCAGTCAACTTAAGTAGGGCCTCTTCATCTATGCATGCCGGTATAAATATTAGTTACCTATGGCAGTCTGTCCTTTATTTAATTTTAGTTTCAACGTCAGACAATACACTTATAACATCTACAGAAAATTCCATATCTAAACAGGAATTATCGCCTTTAGTTATTGAATTAGAAAAACTACTAATAGCTTCATTTAATGGACTTTCGTTTTTAACAGAAATTATATCTTTATCTTGCTTCCTGATTAGTTGCAACTTATGCTGACTCAAATCATCAAAAATAATAGTGCCATTCTCTCCTATAATTTTTAAATAGCGTTTTTTTTTCAAAAATCCATTTCCACAAGTTATGTATGCTTCCGCTCCACTCTCAAACCTTAAAGTAGCTTTAATTACTTCTCCTTTGTTTTTATCAAAATTTTCTATTATATTTGATTCTGCAAAAACAACCCTAGGCTTAGTTCCGATTAGCTTCATACTTTACCACCCCAAAACCTCTGACAACTTTTTAAAATTTCTTATATAGAACATCCTAAGAAGCCTTCTTCTTATTCTGATTTAATTTTATACTTTCTTGATATGCATCCATTGGTTTTTTATAATCTAATGTTTGATGGAATCTTTTAGTAGTTGTAAAACTCTATATAGTCATCTACATCAGTGGTTAGCTCATTAATGGATTGGCACTCATTTAAATAGATTCTTTCGCATTTTGCACTTCGCCAGAAGCGCTCAATGCAAATGTTATCTGTGGCTCGTCCCTTACCGTCCATTGATATAGTAATACCTAGATTTTTAAGTCTCTGGGTATGCACTTCACTGGTGTATTGACTACCTTGATCAGTATTAAAGATATCTGGATGTGGGTGCTTTGCTAGTGCATCATTTAGTACGCCCATCACCAACTGGTTATCTATAGTATTGGATATCTTGTGTGATAGCACAGCTTTGCTGTGCCAATCAATGATGGCTGCCATATACACCATACCGCCTACAATCTTGATATAGGTTATGTGTCATGATTAGCATGGCTAATATTAAGTCCTCGTAGCTTGCAGCCCTCAAGGGGGCATTGAACAGAATAATACAAGCCACTTCGGTTAATGCCTAGCAATTGACACTGGTTATTAATAGAGATAGAAGAAGATTTGGATATTGTAGGTGTGGGCTTGAGATCAACTAATCGTTTTAGTTTAGATGAGCCCAAGCTTTTTAGCTTTTTTGTTAACCATTCCTTCTCTACGGTTACTTTACCTGCTAGTGCAGTTAGACGTTCATTTTGCTCTTGTGATTTAATAAGCTCTTCCTTGTATTTTATTAACCGCCTTAGAAGGTTCCATAGCAATCTCTGCGTTAGCGAGGAAGACCTTCTTCCAGTTCACTAGATTTTATGGAAGGATATTATGCAGGCTACCGCACTACTACCTCCAACATAGAGACAATAGTGCGCTTAATAAAATAAGTGAATAATGATACTCTAATTGTTAAAACCATTAGGTGCAAATAACCTATGTCTTGTTTAATTGTGTGTATTATTAGTTTCAAATTATTTTTGATAAAAAACAATGCAAAAAAAAGCTATTTTTCTTGATCGTGATGGAGTGATTAACAAGGAAAAAAACTATCTGTATAAAAAGGAAAACTTTGAATTTATTGATGGCGTGTTTGGGGCTTGTAGGTATTTTCAAGAAATTGGCTATCAACTGATTGTCGTAACCAATCAATCAGGAATATCAAGAGGCTATTATCAAAAAGAAGATTTCCATAAGATTACTAAATGGATGCTAGAACAGTTTGAGAGTCAAAATATTAAAATACTTGATGTATTCTTTTGTCCGCATGGCCCAGAGTCCACTTGCAACTGTAGAAAACCAAAACCAGGAATGCTACTAGACGCTAAAGAAAAATACAACATTGACATGAAAAACTCTTGGATGATCGGCGATAAAGAGGCTGACGTGAGTGCGGCAAATGCCGCAGGAATAAAAAATACCATCTTAGTTAAAACAGGTCATGATATCGATGAGGCCAATTCCAACGCTAAATTCATCTTAAAATCAATGCAAAACACAATTAGAATTATTAAATAAACCACTTAGGTGACAGGCAAGGCCTATCACTATAATCATTAAATCGCTCATCATATTGATTATTTTTTGTTATACTTTTTTTACATGAAATTAAAAAAATAATTAATACTAACATTATGACATACAGCAATACAGATTTTAATAAAAAAACCATTTTGATTACTGGTGGGGCAGGATTTATTGGCAGCAACCTAGCCTTCTATTTTCAAGAGAATTACCCAGATTCTCATGTAGTCGTATTTGACTGTTTTAGAAGTGAAGAAACTTTTAGTAATGGTAACTTAAAAAGCTTTGGTCATTATAAAAATTTGATTGGTTTTACTGGCGACATTATCTGTGGCAATATCAATAGTAAAACTGATTTAACATTGCTAGATAGCTATAAATTTGACTATATTTTTCACCAAGCGGCGATTTCAGATACGCGTGTGTACGATCAAGAAATTATCATGCAAACCAATGTAAATTCTTTTTATGATTTATTAGAATTAGCAAAAAGAACTTACGCAACGTTGGTGTACGCGAGCTCTGCCGCTACTTACGGCAGCCTACCTTCACCACAAACAGTCGGTAAAGAGCACCCTGAAAATCCTTATGGTTACAGCAAATATGCAATGGATCAAATCGCTTATCGCTATATTAAAGAAAATCCTGAAATGACTATTGTAGGTTTGAAGTTTTTTAATGTTTATGGGGAAAGAGAATTTTATAAAAATACAACCTCTTCAATGGTGATTCAATTGGGACATCAAATTTTAAGCGGTAAGACGCCACGCTTGTTTGATGGATCCGATAAAATTCTACGAGATTTTGTCAATATTGATGATGTCATTCAAGCTAATATCAAGGCTTGCACTCCAAAACAAAATGGTGTTTACAATGTTGGTACTGGAGAGCCTAGGAGTTTTCAAGATATTGCTGATATTCTACAAAAAGAACTTAACACCAACTTGGGCACTGAGTATTTTCCAAACCCTTATGATGGTTATCAAATGCACACTCAAGCCGATATCAGAGATTCTGAAAAATACCTTGAATACAAGCCTGAAATTACACTAGAACAAGGCATTAAAGCTTACGTTGCTGAAATTAGACAACTGTTTAAGGAAGAAATTCAACCTTAATGAAAAACTTAAAAAATCAATCTCCAAAAATTCTAGTTGTTGGTGACCTGATGATTGACCATTATTTATGGGGTAGTAGTAATCGAATTTCTCCAGAAGCACCAGTGCAAATTGTTAATATTAAAAATGAGAGCGTTGTACTGGGTGGTGCAGGAAATGTAATCAACAATCTTAAAGCTTTAGGTGCACAAGTTGATGTAATCAGTGTGTTGGGCGGGTGTGAAATTTCTGATGAACTTAAATCACTCTTAGATAATATTGATATCGATACTCAACATTTAATTACTCAAAAAGATCGAATCACCAGCAAAAAAAGTCGAATCATTGCCTCACACCAACAAGTGGTAAGGTACGACAGAGAAAGTACAGATGAAATTAACAATGAATCACAAAATGTGGCTCTAGAAATATTTGAGAAGATAATCTCTGATTATGACAATGTATTGTTATCAGATTATGGCAAGGGCGTACTGACTCCCAATCTAACCCAATCTTTAATCTCTATTGCCAATAAAAACCATAAAAAAGTATTGGTTGATCCAAAAGGGCTAAATTATTCAAAATACAAAGGCGCATATTTACTCACGCCAAATAAGAAAGAAGCTAGCGAAGCGACAGGCATTAATATTATTGACGATGCGAGCCTTTCTTATTGCATTAAACAACTAAAAAATGAGTGCAGTTTAGAGATATCACTGATTACACTGAGTGAACAAGGGGTTGCTATTTATGATGACAAGCTCCGCATTCATCCAACCGTTGCTAGAGAGGTGTTCGATGTAACTGGTGCTGGCGATACGGTACTTGCATCATTAGGTTTTTCTCTTGCTTGCAACTACAATATCGATGATGCCGTTGAATTTGCTAATTTAGCTGCCGGCGTAGTTGTAGGTAAAATTGGTAGCGCTACTGCTTCGATAAATGAAATTATCGAATACGAATCAAGCCTTAACAAGTCTACTAGTGATGAACACATTAAAACCTTTGAAGAAATAAAAGACCTGGCTAATGACCTAAAAAATCGAGGTAAAAAAATAGTTTTTACCAACGGCTGTTTCGATATTTTGCACGTTGGTCACGTAAAGTACCTAGAAGAAGCTAAAAGCTTTGGAGATGTATTAATCCTAGGACTGAATTCTGATGAATCTGTAACGCTCTTAAAAGGAGAGGGGCGCCCTATCAACCTACAAATGGATCGTGCCTATATTCTTGCTGCATTAGAGCCAGTTGACTATGTAGTTATTTTTAGTGAAGACACTCCCTATAATTTAATCAAACTAATCAAACCTCACACACTGGTCAAAGGCGGGGACTATGAAGGCAAAGAAGTAGTTGGGCAAGATATCGCTGATGAGTTAAAATTAGTGCAGTTTGTTGATGGAAAAAGCACCACAAAAACTATTGAAAGGATTCTTGAATCATGAAAAATATTATTGAATTTGAATTTAATGAACACCTAAAAACTACTGAAGCTACCATGGACTGTATTTACGACTCAATTGAGTCTGCCACGAAGATGTGTATCGACTCTCTTAAAAATGGTAGAAAAATTCTAATTTTTGGCAATGGTGGTAGTGCAGCAGATGCACAGCACATTGCGGCAGAATTGGTTGGGCGTTACAAAGTAGAACGTAGAGGGTTACCAGCCATTGCACTCACTACAGACACTTCTGCAATTACTTGCATTAGTAATGATTATGGCTATGGACAAGTGTTCAATCGACAAGTAGAAGCTCTAGCCAACAAAGGTGATGTGGCTATTGGCATTAGCACTGGTGGCACTAGTACAAATGTAATTAGCGCCCTTGATACTGCTAAAAATATGGGCTGCAAGACCATCGGCTTTAGTGGTCGTGATGGTGGTGAAATGAATATTCTATGTGATGTAAACCTTGTAGTTCCAGATGACGATACACCTAGAATTCAAGAAATGCATATATTAATTGGACACACTATTTGTCAACTGATTGACAATGAGTTTAGTTAACTAGTAAAAGAAAGTCTTCAGCTAAAGCATCTTTGCAAATATAGACTTTTTCATTATCTCCATTGATCTGATTGATTGGCAGTTTTTCTCCCTGTAGCCAAAGACTAACAGCCTCTTGTTTAGAATTTCCCATTATTATTTTAAAAACATTTTTTGCTTTATTTAATCTTGAATATGACATACTAACTCTTTCACTTGGTGGTTTTGGAGAGTTGTATTCTAAAACAACATCATCGCTCTCTACATATTCATGGCCAGGAAACAATGATGCCGTATGCCCATCCTCTCCCATCGATAATAACACTACATCAAATTTTTCAATTTCTTTTAAAGTACTTTCGTAATCCTTCTTAGCATCTGACATTCCCAACTCCGCCTTTATAAAAAAAATATTATTTTTAGGTATGAGTGAACCATTAAGCCAAACTTGTTCAATAATATGGTCATTTCTTTCTTTATCATTTTTTAACAAATGGCGATCATCTCCCATATAAACATTCCACTTACTCCAATCAGAAGATGATTCTTTTAAGATTTTATATAGCTCAATTGAACTATTGCCTCCGGCCAATACGATAGAAAAACAACCTTTATCACTAATAGATTGTTCAGCATTTTTCAATACATCCTTTGCTAAAGATTCCGAAAGGATATTTTTATCATTAAAAATAACCCAATTACTTTTTAGCATATTCACATTCTATAAAATTTATCTTACTCTTAAGTGCATTGTAAGGCATATTTTTAAAAATACCTTTAATGACAACAACTACAGTAACCTTGATATTTGCTCATCTTACCAATACCGGAATTAAAAGTATTAGTTGGATCAAGCTCTTTATAAAATTTCTGCAAAGTATTTTCTGCCTCATATAAATGCCCAACATTATGTTCAGCAGGATACTTGGCGCCTTTTTCATCAAGCACCTTCAACATTATTAACTTCATTTTTTGTCTGTCAGTGCCCCGTTTAAAAATATAATTTTGATGAAAGACATTACACATAAAGTGCCCATAATAAAGTGCATATACTAAGTTATTACTAATTTCACGAGGTAGCTTTTCAACCCATTCATCATCATTACGTCGCAATGCAATATCTAGTGATAAAATTCCTTCCACTTTATTACTATGAATCGTCTGGTAACGACCAGCTGCTGCTCCGGCTGCAAAACGATGCAACAATGCTTTATCCCCCTCGTCACTTGTACAAACAAGAAAGTTACTATTGTCTTCTTTTGACCAATGTTTCTTTAAATAATCACGTGCCTCAATAATACCTTTATCACTCATCTTCAATATTAAATGATGTTCATATTTATCGCTGAATTCAAGCAGGCGCTTAGGCAGATGCTGCGGAAATACCTTGCTCAAGTAAAATAAAATTTTATCTGGCAAAGAATCAGGCAATAGTGGCAATTGTTTTAGCAGATTTTCAATTTTTGACTTAATAGCAAAAAATTGTGGAATTTTTTTTACACCTAAATAATTAACAAATAAAAAAGTATCCTTGCCATAGGTCTCTGTCATCTTAAAAATCGAACGATGTAGGTATTCTGCCATCTCTGGTAAGTTTTCAAAATTTACTAGTATATCTCTACGTAATTGAGATAATTTTTTAGGATTATTAGTGCCGAGGTAGAATACTTGCTCTTTTTTTGGCATAGCGTAAGTATCAGTTCTTACAGCAAACACACCAAGTTTACCTGCACAGCCACTAGCTTCAAATAATCGTCGTTTGTCAGCATTATAACGAGCTGGAACATCTGACCCTATATTACGCACTCGGTCAATATATTCATGGTCAGATGCCATGCCAATATCATACTGAATATTGATTGGATTGATATTGCCCTCCTGCACATTACTGAGAATCTCTTCAGGTGTTTCACCTAATCCATTAATACCAAGATGATCAACTAAATGCAATTTACCTTTTTTATCAACTTGTGCGTACAAAGAAAATTCTGTATAGGCAGGACCACGCTTAACTAACGCACCACCCGAGTTATTTGCTATACCGCCAACAACAGTTGCTCCAAGCTGAGATGACCCAATTACTGAGTGAGGTGTACGATTAATCCCTGTCAGGCCTTCTTCAAGGTTATGTAAACTTGCGCCAGACAAGCTAATTGCTTGCTTGCCATCATTGATTAAGTGAATCTGGTTAATAGCGAGTGTATTAATAATAACCACGTCTCTATCATATTTTTCACCACTTGGTGACGATCCTTCTGTTAACCCTGTTTTTGCTGCTTGCATAATAATAATACAGTTTGCCGCTACACAAGCTTCAATTAGATACCATTGTTGCAGAATTGTATCAGGAAAAACAACCGCCAATGCCGTTCCACTACCAGAGCGAAATCCACTTCGATAGTAAGCAGTTTTTGTTAACTTCGTTAATACCTTTTTGGTACCAACAATATCCTCAAATCGTTTGATTAATTCATCTTGTACCATTATTATTTACTAATAATTCTACAGTTCTACATATTTTGTTGTATTTATAGCCTTCCATCAACTTTATTAGCCTTGAATAAATATTTAATATCATAAAGCACAAAAGTATCTTTTCCTAAGACATTAATTTCTTTTATGCTCATTTTTTTAAATTCATCATGCGAGACAGCTAATACAATTGCATCATATTTACTCTCTGCTAAACTCTCTACTGGTGTAATACCATATTCATGATTAGCCTCTTGCTTGTCTGCCCACGGATCATAAACATCTACATTGCAACCAAACCCTTTAAATTCCTTAACAAGGTCGACCACTCGCGTATTGCGCAAATCAGGGCAATTTTCTTTAAAAGTTAGGCCCATAATTAAGATGTTAGCGTCAATAACGTGAATACGTTTTTTAGTCATGAGTGTAGCTACCTGATTGGCAACGTATTTACCCATGTCATCATTAAGGCGACGACCAGCAAGGATAATTTCTGGCTTATAACCTACTTCAATTGCCTTATGGGTTAAATAGTACGGGTCAACACCAATACAATGGCCGCCAACCAAACCTGGTCGAAATGGTAAAAAGTTCCATTTAGTGCCTGCTGCTTCAAGCACTGCTTCTGTGTCGATATTAAGCTTGTTAAAAATTAAAGAGAGCTCATTAATAAGGGCAATGTTCACATCTCGTTGTGTATTTTCAATAACTTTAGCAGCTTCGGCTACCTTAATACTACTAGCCTTATGCGTCCCTGCAGTAATAATTTCTTGATACAAATTATCAACAATTGTAGCTATTTCAGGTGTTGAGCCGGATGTTACTTTTTTAATATTAGTAACACGATGCTCTTTATCGCCAGGATTGATTCGCTCAGGTGAATATCCACAATAAAAATCTTGATTAAATTTTAAATTCGATTGCTTCTCTAAAATTGGCACACAGACTTCTTCAGTTGCTCCTGGATACACGGTAGATTCATAAATAACAATATCACCTTTATTCAGCAATAATCCCACCGTTTCACTGGATTTTATCAGAGGCGTTAAATCTGGATTATTGTACTCATCTATCGGTGTTGGAACTGTTACGATATATATATTACAGTCTTTAATGTCATTAATATTTATCGTATAGCTTAGCTGAACAGCTTGCTTCAATTCTTCAGACTCAACTTCTAAAGTACTGTCGTTTCCTTGTTTTAATTCTTGAATTCTTGACTCGTTAATATCAAAACCAATGGTATCAATTTTTTTTCCAAACTCAACAGCAAGTGGCAAACCCACATAGCCAAGGCCAATTAGTGCGATTTTTTTATCAGACATATTATCAATATTTATAATTTATGATGAGCGAATAATTTTAAACTAATCAAATCTATATTAGGCGGAATAATTATTCAAACGAAAGACTTAACAGCATTTAAGACATCTACTGCTTTAATCAAGTTCATGCAGTTATGATGTTCCAAGGGGCAAGTCCTTTTCATGCATGGCTGACAATCTAAATTTTTTTTCACAATAATGCTTTTTTCGTTCATCCATTGTGATGTTTCTTTATCTTTAGTAGGCCCAAAAATTGCTACTGTTGGCACTTGAAAAGCTGCAGCTACGTGCATAGGGCCACTGTCTCCAGTGATGAATAAATTCAAATTTGATATTTGATCAATCAATTCAGAAATAGTGGTCTTTCCAGCAAGGTTTTGATAGTTTTTAACATTATTTTTAACTAGCTCTTTTTCAATATCATTTGCAATGTCTTTTTCATTCTCACCACCAAAAATAATAATGCTGTATTTATCAGATAATTCACTGGCCACTTTAGAGAATTCTTTGGGATACCAACGTTTAGAACTGCCATACGATGCACCTGGATTAATGCCGAGAGTTAATTGTGAATTTCGAGCTCTTAATTTTGAATTGATACATATTTTTAAATTATTTGGACTCTTGTTAGCACCGAGACTATCATTAACAAAACTGTTATACTTTTCCACCTGGTGTAAATTTTGATACTTATTTTTATCAAATTGATATTTATTTTTAGCTGATATTAAAAATTTCAAAAATTTTGAACGAAATGAACTTCTAAATGATAAAAATACATCAAAATTATCCAAATCACGTGATATTTCATATAAAGATGTGTATTTTTTGTCTAAAACCACTGATTTCACTGCCTTTTCATGGTTTTTTATCGCCTCAATCGATACAAATGAGCCAATAAAAGTAATCTCTACGTCATCATAAAAATTTACGATATTTTCAATCGCTGGCGTTGCCATTACGCAATCGCCCAACCAAGTTGGTAGCTCAATTAATAACTTCATTAATGACTTCTAGAGTTTCTTTAAGGTTATTTTCAATAGAAAATAATTTTGATTTCTCTCTATTTTGTTTTTGTATATTTTCTAATTTATTCTTATCTTGCAATAGGTTTTCTATTCGAGATACTACTTGCAAGTCATCCGGGTCATTCATAGTAAAATAATCATCTAACACTTCACTAGCGCCATTTTGTTTTGTGGTGAATACTACATTTTCAAAACTCATAGCCTCTAATATTACATTCGAGAATGGCTCATAGTGTGTGGGAAATAAAAAGATATCACTAATAGTGTAAAAATCATCTACATCTCCTCTTACCCCAGTAAAGACAACTTGCTTATCAATACCTAGTTCTTTAGATAATTGTTGATAATATTCAATATTTTTATCCTTGCCCACAACGAATGCCTTGATATCTAAATCTTTTAACTTAGATACAATGTTCAAAAACTCTTTAACGCCTTTTCTTTCGAATCCACTGCCAACATAAAGTAATATTTTCTGATCTTCTCTTATTGAGAATTCTTTTATTAGTTTATTGAACGATTGCTGATAATCAATTTCTTTCACTTTAATACCATTATGAATCACACTAATTTTCTTGGGAGATATTTTATAAGTAGAGATAATTTCGTCCTTAACCATTTGAGAGTTTGCAATAATATGCCTTGCTTTATTAAAACATTTTTTTTCCAAAAAAAGATAGGTCGGATGCAATAAATTAGTTTTTGATTTATTTTCAATACTCAAAAATACTTTGTGTACGCCATCCCCTGCTCGATATATGTCAGGGCAGGTAATCCTATCAAGAGAGAAATAAAACTTATTTTTTTTGTTCAAGCAAACCTGCAAATTAAATAGAATTACCCTTAACCACGACGGTATGAATTTAGGAAAAATTGTATTAACCACTTTATGGTCAATACTTTGTTTAGTGAGTTCCTCTGATAAGCAAGATAAATAATTCTCCGCTCCTCCATATTTGGATTTATTAGCGCGGGTAAAGTATACAGTCCTCATAAATTACATGCCCAATATAGAATTTAATGCATCTTCAACACTTTTATAATCCACTAATGACATTCCTCTAGATTTCTTTACCCCATCTTCGTAATAAATCTCGTTAGTCATATTTGAGACGACCGTGTGCTTACCATTAAATTGAATGCCGTCTTTATCAAAAAAATATTTTCTATTAGGGGAGTTATTCCAAGGGCCCCATTTAGCAGGGAAGCTTGCGCCAAATATCGATAATACAGGTGTGCTGACTGCTGCCATATGCATAGGCGCAGAATCAATCCCAAAAAATATTTTGGCTTTTGCAGAAAGGCATGCTACATGTTTTAGGGTTAATTTACCGGACAAATCGATTGGCTTACTATTACATAAGGACAGTATATTTTTAACTCTGTCCACTTCTTTTTCGATAGGCGCAACGGTTATAATAACTTTTATTTTTTTTTCTATTTGTAAATAGTCAATAACCTTTGCCATTCGATCATCCTCCCAACATTTAAACATCCATCGAGATACTGGGTGAATATGGATAAAATCTGACACGTTATTTTCTTCTAGAATTCTTTCAACTTCTTTTTCTATATCATCAGTCCAATAAATTCTTACTTCTTTATTAATAATTTCTTTATCAAGCAGACTAATAAATTGAAGGTCTTTCTCGACAGCATGTTGCCATTTTTTATCATCTCCAAGTTTGTCGAAAACTTTTATTCTAGATAAGATGCCTTTCCGAATTGGAAAACCTAATTTTATCTTTGACTTACTAAATAATGCTAATATTGCCCCCCTGTCACCCTCAGTTAAATTAATTACAATATCATACTTTTGCTGATAAACCTTATTTATTAGCCCAACCTCTTCTTTGAGTCTAGAAAATACTCCTAGCCGTTTTATTCTTGACCTATCGTAAATAATAACTTTATTAATATTAGGATTATTTAAAACCATGTCTTCGCAACCTTTATTTAGTGCAAAGTCAATTACTGAATCTGGATAATGGTGTTTTAGATTGTTAATCAAAGGTGTAGATAGAAGTACATCGCCAATATTTCTATACTTTATTATTAATACCTTCATCTATAGAATGCTACTTATTCAACAATTCAATATAAACATCTTCTGTTGTATCTACCATCTTCTTAAAAGTGAAAAAATTTAACGCATGCTCTCTACCATTTTTTACTATTGTATCCCTTAGATTGGCATCAGAAAAAAGCTCCAATACAGCTTGATAAATTGACTTGCTATCTTTTGGCAAAACAATCAACCCTGTTTCTCTATCTATTACCACTTCTGGCAATCCTCCAATATTTGTAGATATAACAGGCTTACCCATTAACATTGCTTGTGGTAAAGTTTGTGACGTTGCTTCACCAGCGTAGGATGGAAGAACAACAACATCCATTACCTGATAAAAAGGTACAGGATCTTTCTGGTATCCGACAAGCGTTATACTCTCCTCTAATGATAGCTCTTTAATCAAACTTAAAACTTTTTCTTTAACAGGGCCATCGCCCACTATAAGCAAATGTACATTAGGAATTTTTTTCTTTAATGACTCCATTGCACGAATAACGAACTCGTGCCCTTTCCATGACCGGATAACAGAAACCATGCCAATAATAAAACAATCTTTATCAATCTTGAACTCCACCTTAATATTAGACGCTTCCTTATTAATAGAGAAACGTTTTTCATCTACACCAGCAGGGGCAGATACAATACGCTCTGGAAGCATTTTATTCACCTTGATCAGCTCCTGCTTAATAAACTCTCCCGAAGTAATAACTCGATTAGCAAGTTTCATATATTGAAACCAAGTTAGCCAACTTTTACTAACTGGCATGCTAATATGCCTACTTCTGACAACCTTGATGCCTGCAATGCGTCCTGCAATTCCACCTGTACGTGAATCAACAGAGCTATGTGTATGGATTATATTAACTTTATTGATTTTTATAAACTTTATCAGTTTCAAAATTGCGCCAATATTAAAGCCCTTATTCATTGTCAGTGGCAATACGGAAATATTCGCTTCTCTTGCTTTTTGGATCAATTGACTATTAGGCTGTGCGGCAATTGAAACACCATAACCTCTTTTTATAAACTCTAGGCTTTCAGCTAGAATTCTAATCTCTTGACCACCCCAACCATCTGACCATTCTGTATGAAGGATATTTATTTTACTAATCATAATGTACTCATTCAAAAAAATATTACCATTTTTTTCTAAAAATGTATCTTAAATAAACAGGAATTTCGTTGAGAAAATTTCTATAAATCCTTCTAAAAGTTATTCTTATTAAATATTTTGTCTTTGATTTTATATTAAATGATTTACCCATATCATGGATAAATGATCTATTAACATCTAAAGAATTTATTGTTAATGTGGAATCTATCAGAAAAGAAACTAATTTTTCTTTGACGCTAACATCTGATAGCAAATTTGACCTTTCAAGAATCAACTCGTGAATTTGTGGTTGCCTCCAACTGACAGATGAACGTAGTACCTCCCAATAACTATCAAAAGGATAATCTGTAAGCTTAATAGGGTATCCAACAGAAGATTTTATATATCGGTTTGCACAATAAAAAACACCAGCAACTTTTAATTTCTTTTGAATACTATAAATATAATCATTCACTATACTTGAGTGCATTTCCATCATAGAACGAGTATTTATTATCAAATCCACTATTTTGTCCTCAAATTTTTCAAAAATCCAGCCAGGCAGAATAACAAAATCATATTGTTGTAAAAAATCATAAGAAATCTTTTCCTCATTCCACGTTCCTGGATACATCTCTTGCAGGCCATTGAGAGTTAGAATTTTAGCATCGGGATACAATTGGGTAATATAATATATCTGCACTATATTTATTTCAGGAAGGTCTAGAAAAACTACGGTGCTATTTTTCCAATGTCTCTTTAATTTTACTCCGAGGGATCCATACCCCCCCCTATATCACATATTATTTTAGGACTAAATTTAACATGATTTATTATCTTATTTGCAAACTGTATCATATACAAATCATTATAGTTATATGAGCCCCCTCCTAGTCTTACCACATTTGGATTTCCAATATTTGCTTCGGAGAAATCCTTAATAAAGTTAATTCCAACTTCATTAACAAGATCCAAGAAAGCTTCAGTTGTTTTGGCTTCTGACCTCATATCGTCCAACATATTTGTCAGTCCATTAGATCTAAAATTGTAATAACTATCTTGATTATTTACCAGCTCCTCAAAATTATCAGGGAATATATCCCAATGAGGACTTTTGAAATCGTTATTTATGTGTTTTTTTGCTATTCTTAAAGATTTAATAGAATCATTGAGAATATTTTCTACAGATGCATTGATTGATTGAATATTACCTCCTTCTTTCTTGTTTTAAAAAAAATGATACTACAAATAAACACTTGATTTTAAGTCCTAAATTAAACTTATTACTATTTCTCTAATATTGTTCTTAATAGAATCCAAACCTAGATCATTAAGGTAATCACTATTAAAGCTGTCATCACAGCCAATCTGATTACATGGTATGCAGTTTAAATTCTTAGAATGCACTATATTTCTCCCATATTTTTGCACCCCTACCATTCAAACTCATAATCCTTATAACACAGTACTATGTATCTATTTTAACTTTGAAAATCTTTTTATATAGCTACTGCGCCACTGAAAAAATAAATTAATAAATGGAATCATGCATATTGCAAGAATGTCTACTTTATTTTTTACAGAGGAGGTTTTTTCAATAAATAACGTTCTATCTTCTATAGACATTATTTTATAAATAGGGTTTTTTTTGAGAAACATATCAACCGGAATCTGAACCTGTGGAACACCTAAGTAATCATCAACACAGAGAATACCTCCAGTGTTGAGCATATTTGTGTATCTTAAATCTTGCCACACTTGTTTTATTTTATGAGCCCCATCTATAAAAATAAAATCAAACCTCTTTCCTGAATGTAGTATCTTCTTATACGCTATAGAACTCTTAGTAGTATAGAATATAATCTCTTTTGGGTCAATGCCCGCATTCTGGAGATTATTTTTTACAATTTCAAACTGATTCGGAAAGTACGTCATTGGATCGACAACCATAAACTCTGGTCTTTGCTGGTCATCATATGCAAGCATAATTCTTTTCAACGTTCCAGCTGCTGCAGTTCCAATTTCAAGGTGTGTATCTCTGAATTTTTTATCTTTAAGGTATGACACTATACGATTTATAACAATATCGCCAACCTCAGAAGATCCTGTAGTTGCACATTCTCTCATTCTCGCCTTCCGTATATTTTTTTTGTATCAATCAAGTTCATACTTCTCCTTATAATCCTCAACCAAAGTTTTGTCCTGTTGTTCCTTTCTATTCATATTACGCCCCTGCCATGCTTCTAATATTTAGTTTAATTATATCTATATTCAATTTATTCAAATAAAGTCTTGCAGCTAAAATTCTGATTTCTTGGCCACCCCAACCATCAGACCATTCTGTATGTAGTAATCTAATTGTCTTGCTCATCTATAATTATTCCAATATTAGTCTTAATAGAATTAAAATCCAACTCGCTAAGACAATCACTTTTAAGATTATCATTATTACAGCCACGTCGGTTGCATGGTATGCAACTTAAATTCTTAGAATACACTATGTTCATTCCAGATTTTTGGATGCCTCCTCTCCTACGATAGAGACTCTTCTGAAGTTTATTATCCCATGGCCCCCACCTATTAGCAGCAGTAGGGCCAAAAAATGCAAGTGTCGGAGTACTATTGGCTGCACTAATGTGCATAATTACCGTATCAACACCAATAAATAGTTTTGCTTTTTTGTTTAGAGCTGCAACCTGTTTTAGTGTCAGTTCACCAGATAAAGAAGTGGGTTTTGATTTACACAGTTCTAATATTTTACTTATTTTATTTATTTCTCTTTGAATTGGAGCTGAGGTTAACACTACATTAATTCCCAAATCTAGTTCACAATAATCAATGATTTTCGATATGCTATTGCTATCAATATCTTTGTATGACACTCTAGAAAATGGGTGGATGTGAATAAACGACTCATTTGTTAAAATCTTATCAACTAACTTTTGGTCATCTTTTGACCAAAATAGCTCAACTTTTTTATCATTTATTTTTCCATCTAGAACTCGAATAGCGTCTAGATTAATATCAACAACATGCTTATCTTCATATTCCGGAAGAAAGTGTGTGTATGTATTTTTTACAATTCTACTTTTAATATATTTACTGCCAATTTTTATCCTTGCGCCACTGATTAAAGATATTCCTGCACCACGGTCACCACGATCTAAATCGATAACCATATCATACTTCTGTTTACGAATATTTTTTAGAAAATCAAACTCTGACTTAATTTTTTTGATAATTGGTTTATTTTTAATTTTTATACGATCATAGATCCAAATATGATCAATATTTGGATTAAGAGTTAGCATATCCTCCGTGCCTTGGTTAACTGCTACATCAATTATAGATTCTGGGTAATTAGATCTTAAATTTCTAATTAGAGGAGTAACAAGCAACACATCACCAATTGTTTTAAATTTAAGAACTAAGATTTTCACTTAATATACTTCCAAAAGGTATATTGCGCATACAATTTAGCAATCATAAATCCATGCCAGCCATCTAAGAAACCAAATTTAATAAAATACAAGTTGAAAAAAGTCCATAGTGGACCAATCAATGCCTTAAATATATTCTTCTTCTTTTGACTTAATGCTGCGTATTTTTTTTGTTTGATCTTAAACTTATCAACCGTTTCATAAGCTAGGTGAGTCATGTGATTGTTAAGTGTTGAAACACTCCCACTCATTTGTACGCTCTCATGCACCAGAACATTGTTAAACTTACCTTGATTTTTATTAAAAAGACGAACACTATAATCCGGATATAATCCACAAGTTTTGATACTTTTACCAAAGAAACTATTGAGTCTAGCAACCTGATAGCCTTCTGCAATAGGGTTTTTTAAGGTTATCAATACCTCTGATTGCAATTCAGATGTAAACCTTTCATCGGCATCTAAAACAAAAACCCAATCATTTTTGGCTAACTCAACTGCTTTATTCTTTTGTGCGCCAAAACCTAGCCAATCCTGTTGTACAACTCTGGCTCCTATTCCTTTAGCAATATTACATGTGTTATCTGTGGAGCCACTGTCTACAACTAGTACTTCATCTGCAAAAATAGCTGACTCCACCGCACCAGCTATAAATTTTTCTTCATTTTTAGTGATAATCACTACACTTAATTTATTCACTATTAGTTTTATTTATACTCATTAAAAAATTCAACAAATTGTGGGCCATTTTGTCATAGCTTCTATGTGCTAAATTACTTTTACCCTGCACGCCCATTTTAATAATATCCTCTGATGAAAAAGATACTATATGCTCAATACTTTGAGTGATTGAATTTAAATTAAAATCACCTATAAAAGCAGTATCTTTATCAAGAAAACCATCGAATTCAGGATTATAATTCATCAATGCTGGCATATCTGATGCATAATATTCATATATTTTTGTAGGTGATGAAGTATCAAAAATTTTATCTTTTGAGATAAAGTTGACACCTACATCATATTTGCAAAGAACTTTTGGTAAGTCTTCTCTGCTAACGGGATCTTTTAGTGAAATTCTACTGTCATTTTTAATTATCTCTTTAACCTTACTGACCTCTTCATTTGATGATTTTGTATACAAATCAAATACAAAGTCGCTCCCTGATTTATGGAATGCTTTAATTACCAATGAAGTTTGTCTTAATTTATCGATTGTCCCAATATACACAAAACGAACAGGTAAATTTTGAATCGATCTATCACAACTAAAAATACTTTCGTCATATCCCATGCCTAAAGGGTAAGTTGCTATATTAATATCACTAAAAAAAACTTCTTTAAATCTTGATGTAATAGGCATAAAAAAGTCACATTTCTTTATTTCTTTTTCGTTTATATAACTCTTAACCCTATATTCAATATATTTCCTTATTTTTGACTTGTTTTCAATTTTAGATTGATAAAATCTTCTATAAGTATGTGGCCAAGACTTCCAAAATCCCACCTTGAATCTTCTAGAATTTCGCTCGTCTAAGGTCTGCTTAAGAATTGGATACAAATTTCTAACGATAACAACATCAATCTCATCGAGATTAATTAGCTTACTTAAAGTCTGAAATAAGCCAGACCTTTTATATTTATACGGAATAAATATCCTATGCTTTTCTTGGTGGATACTATCACATTCTTTCGGCAGATAAACAATGGTAGAACAAGCCTTCAGAGTACTTGAGAAAATACCTTCAATGGCTGAATGATTTGTAGACTGTTGATCAGTTATGAGAAGAATTTTTATCATATTTTTCAACAAGGTCTTTCTTTAATTCATTGAACACTGTTGACCATTCTCTGTTATTTTTCCCATACAATACTGAATTCGGATACCAAGGTATCTTATTAAAAGATTGAATAGGACACGATCTCCTAAATAAATCATCACATATTAAATAGGTTGGAACGCCTAAGGCACCTGCAAAATGAGAATCACTCGAATGCGTAGATACCATAGCATCCAGGATAGATAGTTGAGCAGAAAAACGATCCAAATCAACCAATTGATTAACACTATCATCAACAATAATACGATTAGGTGCTGCCAACTCAAGAGCACTTACAACGGAACTATAGCCATCATATTTATATTGAAGAATCACAAATACCACATTGATAGATTTTACTAAGTCAACCCAAAATTTTATAGGTGCTTCATCTTTTCTAGGACCAAATGTTCCCCACTCTATTCCAATGAAGGGTAGATTTTCTTGATTCTTGTGTTTATATTTTTCTGATAACTCTAAAGCAACCTCCTTATGAGGTAATAATGGAATGTACAGAGAATCTAAAGTATCTTGGTTTACTCCAATAATCGATCTAAGTATTAATGAATTTGCCAGTACAAGACGAGTTCCCTGTATCGCCTTAGCCTGGGCAGGCGCAGCAACAACACGCACACTAGGAAGTGTTCTTGCAAAGATGTTAACTAGCCTTTTTTCAACAACAAGAACAGTGTATTTAGCTCCATTAGAAACTTTTTTAACATACCCAGTTAAATTTAATCCATTAGATAAACCTTGCTTCTCGGTCTCTCGAAATGAAATCCAAAGTGTCGCATCTGACAAGTCCTCCCCAGTCCAATCATTAGGCCTAAAATTTCCATTTATTCTTGCTATTTCTACTTGCCATTTTGTATAGGATACTTGATCACCAAGCCTAAGTGATGCTTCGGCCATCTCTTTAACCAAGCGTGAATCATTAAGTTTATTGGCGCGCTCAGCAATTTGATTAACCATTACACCAGCTTCCGACCAATCATAGTTGGACGTTTTTCTACGGAAACTAAGATAATCTAATGCAAGGCTAGGGCTCTTAATCGCTGTACGAATCGAACGCCTGAAGAGTTTTAAATTATCCTTGTATTTTCTTTGCCAAAATTTCTTTAGTATTTGACTATTTGTCACTACTTCAATTATGTATACAAGGCTGGCATTTCAAGCTCAAACTGATTAGTGTTCGTTTTTCCAACCTTTGATGTTTTGATAGTTGTGAAAACAAGTGCATCTTCTGCATGATGCAACTGGTCACATGAATCACAAAATGGAAACTTGTAAAACTTTTTAGAATCGTGCGCTTGTCTTAGCGCATCAAACTTGCTTCCTTTTAGGACTTCCTCCACTGTATTAATGGATACATCACCTAAAATTATTTGATTATTATAATCCCAACAACAAGGTACTATTTCTCCATTCCACTGCACTTGAACCGGACCATGATCAGGTCTACCACAGCTAGATTTTTCCCCAAGAAGGTCAAGGTCGCGATAATCTCTACCATCGCTCCAATTGTGTGGTTTCCATATGGATACGTCATCAGCAACACCAAGCCATTGTTGTTTAAACTCTTCTACTTCATGCTCATTCTCTTTCATCTGCAAGAAATAAACTTCGATATGTGGTTTGCTTTTTCCTCTTTTATCTCTTTCACTAATCAAATATTCAATATTTTTTGTGACAATGTCTTTATACTTATTGTCAACGCCGTGAACTATACCGTAAGACTCTCTAGAAACCCCATACCAACTAAATCTGATTTTATCAAATTCATAGTCTATTAATGCATCTGCTATATCTTCATTTACATAAGAACCATTAGTAATAACATACAATTCAGTCTCAGGAGATTTTTGCCTTGCATACTTTACTTTTTCCAAAAACTTTTTATCAGCAAAAGGCTCTCCATAACTCACAAGTGTTGCCTGTTTCATCCCAATCGTCAAGCCTTCGTCAAATACTTTTTTGAACAATTCAATCGACATATCGCCTTGTTTCCTAGTTTGTAACTCTCTAGGGCACATGATGCATTTGTAATTACATTTATTTGTAACTTCAAATCTTATTTCTGGATCTTTTAATTTCATATCTCTTCCAAATTTTAAAAAAAAGTAACTCACATTATTATCGCATGTAAATGATTAAATCACAAATTACGAAGTCCTCTGATAAATTGCCACTAAATGTTTACCTGTATTCTTATCGGCATAATATGTGTTATTTTTATGCCAATTCCAAACCATTCTCTTAATTGTTTTAGAATTTCTTTTTTGAGAAAACTTAATCAACTTTTCCAGCAATCTTGATTTTTTATATATTCTAAACTGTCCAATAACCTCGAATTCAGGTTGATTAATCTGCCGCTCTAACAATAACTCATCATAATGACGATAATGTTTTTTATTTACTTTCTCCACAGTTGTTGGTACGGAAATTATCATATACCCACCCATTTCAACCTTAGAAAATGATTCATCAACAAAGGACAGTATAAAGTCTTCTGAAATATGCTCTAACACCTCTATAAGACATACTACATGAAACTTTTGATCAATTTTAAATAAGTCAACACATTCAAATTCGTAACCATTAGAAAATGCTTTAGCAAAACCAATAGCTCTTTCACTTAAGTCAATCCCTTTAATTTGCTTTGATTGATCATAAGCAAGGCTGTTAACTAAATATCCATCTCCACACCCAATATCAAGTAAAGAGCTAGGCTGTATTTTTTGTTCGATATATGTACGAACAAAATCAATGTAAGTAATGTACTCAAACCCCCAACTAAGTTTTTTATTTATCGAAGGGATGTTATTGGTTAAACTGGCTATATAATGATAAGGGAAGGCGTATTGGTCTTCTTGAATTTTAAATTTGTCCATTTTTTTGTTCCTATAAGTACATTTCTATTGGAATCTATATCACTTGTTTACTATCATGATAAATCCGGAGCATATTGCATTATTTCCAAAAGATTTAAGAAACAATTTTGAAAATAAAAATAAAGGAATATTCCAAAAAAAATGAAGAATTACAAACGTTGTAATTCTTGCATCTCTAAGCCATAAGCCCCTCAAAAGCAGTAGCATTAGGCTTTCGGTATAGCTATGTTTTGGCTTAAAAAAAACTATATCGCCTTTACCAGAAAATATTTTCTTCAGGCCAAACTCTGTATATCTGAAAAAATCATATGGTGCATCATGAGTTGGAAAAATAAATGGAGTAGAGATAAATATTTTTCCACCATCATCCAAAATACTTATTAAATTATTGGCTGCTTTATGTGGATGTTCAACATGCTCTAATACCTCAGCACAAATGATATAGTCAAAACTATTTGACGATATTGTAGAATTCACAATATCATCCACGATATCTGGATTCCTATTAGGATCAATATCGCTTGATACAAAACTGATATTCTTTTCAGATAAACATGCTTCTATAACCTTTGAAATTTCGCCACCAGACCCAATGTTTAATATACGGTCATTTTTTTTACATTGCGACAAAAAATTAGCTATTTGGCTATTAACAGGCCTTCTAGATAGGAATTTTGCATATCTTTTTAGTTTTGGCTTAATCATAACTTTGTAGTGTTGTCTATTTCATCGCCAAGGTAACCAAAGTCTTGTATAAAGCTTGAAAAACGGTAACGAAGCCATTCTATTTGCTCTTCAGTAAAAAAAGATTTATATGCCCCAGGCATGCCTTTAGTGTCAGATATATGCCTCCCGTGAAAATGGGTTTTTTCGTCAGTGTATTGGCGCGCTTTCATCCCTTTTGTCAGTCGTTCGACGGATTCAATACTAAAATCATCTTTCAATTGAGTTCTAACATTTTCATCAATATCTATACTGAAAAAATCCTCGAAAGAATCAAACAAAAAATCAAAATCTCCATAATATTCTTCATATTTGAGTAGCAAAATATTTTTTCTATTTAAAACTATGTTAAGTTCTAATAGTCCTTTACGTTCGAGATTCTGGCAGGCTTTTTCAATTGCTAAAGCAGATGGTTTCATGTTGCGATATTTCAACTCGGAAGCAACTGAATCAAGTGGATATCGGTATGTGGATACAACTGGACCGTTTAAAAACAGATGTAATTTTCTCGAAATAGTTCCCATTTTATGTATTTTTCGAACCGTTACCCTCGGAAAAATACGCCTTAAAAGACTAGCAACTACAGTGCTTCCGGAACGTACTGGGCTAAACTGTATTATTGACCTTATCATGATTTTTTTGTAATTCTTAGCAAAACAGACCTCTTAACGTCCGAAATATCCAAAAATGTTTCCAATAGCGCTTGCTTGGTCTATTCGGTTTACTGCTTCTATTATGGGTAAAGACAACATCCCACTTAAAATTAAGAAACATTCTACTATGACCTGACTCTTCACCCCAATACAACAATTCATTACGCTTTCTTTGATCAATTGGTGTATTTCTAACAAAGTCTCTTTTTAAAGAAACATAATCAGTATCTTTTTTTATCTTTCTTCTTGTACAGTAAAACTTCTTAGGTAGTTTTCTCTGCCATGATCCATGATACTTATGAAACTTTACAAACCTATAGTCCTCTGCTCCGTAACCACCACAATACTCCTCATCATATCCGTAAAGCTTTAAAAATCTTCCTCTTGAAATTAAAAATGTATTGGAGTGTGGCCTTCCTATAGCACCTGTATCTTCATGCTTTCTCCAAACTTTATAAAATCTTCTGCCCAGATTTCTCATCTCTGTCATTTTTTTAAGGGTATGCTCTGGAAACTCATGATCTAAATCAGAAATGAGAACTTTATCGCTTTTTGCATAAACCACACCTAGATTTTTTGAACCGCCAATATTCCAAGGTATATCTTCAGTAATTCTCAACCAAGTTATATTTAAATCATATTCTGGAATATCAAGCTCTACTGGCGATCCATCATCCACTACTACAAACTGAATAACGTCTAGTAAATCACTCGAATATTTGGAATATTTAGATAAAACATCAAGTACTGTGTATTCTAGATCTCTATCTAAATAATAATTAATCACGCAAGTCAGGCGAATATGTTGCTTATCTTGTGCATGCGTCTTATTCTCATCCGGCACAAAAAACTCTTGTCTATCACTCATTTTAAAACTACCAATCTATAAAAAAATATATTGTAACGGTTTTTTCAACGGAGTAAGAGTTACATGCATTTATATTCGACAAAAACAATTTATCCTAAGTGCTATTTTTTACCCACCTCCAGGTGTCCTCGCACATATCTTCTATGCTTAACTCGCTCTCCCAACCTAATATCTGCTTTGCGTAAGAGGTATCAGCATAGCACTCTGCCACATCACCAGGTCTTCTTTCTACGACTGCATAAGGAATCAAAACCCCAGAAACACATTCAAACTTATTAACCAACTCTAACACTGAGCAACCTTTTCCAGTACCGAGATTAACAGTTAAAACTCCACATCCATCTTCTTTAGCTAAAAAATCTAATGCTGCCACATGCCCTTTGGCAAGGTCAACCACGTGAATATAATCACGGACACCAGTTCCATCTCTTGTTGGGTAATCGCCGCCAAATATTGATAATTTTTCTAGTTTACCTGCAGACACCTGACTAATATAAGGCATTAAATTATTTGGTATTCCGTTTGGGTTTTCACCAATTAGGCCACTTTTATGTGCGCCAACTGGATTAAAGTACCTTAATAAGGCAATACTCCATTTAGGGTCTGACACATATAAGTCATTCAACATCCCTTCATTAAAAAGCTTAGATCTTCCATACGCATTAGTGGCAGAAAGTGGAAATGACTCCTTGATAGGTACAGTGTGTGGCTCCCCATATACCGTCGCAGATGAGCTGAATACAATTTTCTTTACATCAAACCTTTTCATAGCTGCATACAATACGATAGATCCTGCTATATTATTATCATAGTACTCTAATGGCTTCTTTACTGATTCGCCAACTGCCTTTAGACCAGCAAAATGGATAACACAGTCAATGTCATATGTTGAAAATATACGGTTTAATTCAAGTTTATTCCTAATATCAGCTTTTTCGAATACAAAGCAGTAATCACCATCTTGATTGCCACCTCCTATAATCAGCTCAACTTCAGTAATAAAGGAAACCCTCTCTAAAGATGTTATTTCACTATTAGAAAGATTGTCAACAACAATTACTTCATGCCCAGATTGTAATAGATCAATACAAGTATGTGACCCAATATAACCTGCACCACCAGTTACAAGAATTCTCATAAAATCTTTATTCCAAAATTACTAATTACTGCATGAAGTCGATTATTTAGTGAACACATTAATACATAAACTCCTTCTTGTAGAATTTTTAACCTGAAACGGCTCGACTGTATGCCATGACAATGAAGTTTTTACAAACCCAATTAACTTATTAGGAGTGAACTTAGACCTATAAAATTCATCATGTGAACTGTAGAATTCTTTGGATTGCTCCTTATTTAAAAGGTTTGAGTGCCAAGAATGCATAATACTAGAATCGTTTTTAGCTTTAAAAAAACTGGTACCTCCAGTCCCCTTGTAATCAACACCCTTGTCAGGAAAATAAATTAGTAGTGATAAAAGTTTTTTTCCTATATCTGTATGTGGAGGTATATATCCATCTTGTGGTATTCTGCTAAATTCAAATCCTAAACGAACTGAATTTCTTCTGATTAACCTTAATATTGCCTTATGTGACTTTCTTAACATCTTAGATCTACAAGAAGAATATACCCAAGGATTCTTATAATAACCTTGCCTTTCATTTGGAATCTCAGCAAGGTTCCAAAGATTGAACATTTGCGCCAGCACATTGGGAGAAGAGATTTCCTCATAAAAACTCCTCCAACATGAATTGCTCTCAATAAATTCTAAAAAACCATTCCCTTTGTTTTCTAAATGTTTTTTTCCGCCTTTACCATAATAAGATTTTTCAAAATCAACGTCTTCAGGAAAATTTTCATCAAGCTGTTTAAATAACTCAGGTTCAAGAAAATTATTTTTTTCAAATAAGAAAAATGGGTCTTTTGTATAAAAATCTAACTCATCAAAATTTTGAGGTATTTTTATCATAATAATTCAATACATCAAAAATGTGGCAATTTTAAATAGGGTTCATGTTAGCATATTGCACCCTTAAAGCCAGAATGATTATAAAAAACACATATTAATCACTTAAACCCTTTAAACAGGAATGCAAAGAGTCTCGCCAATAAGGTATTTCTATTTCAAATGTAGTTTTAAATTTATTCTTATTTAACACAGTATAATAAGGCCTTTTTGC
>Ga0257127_1000746_pt1 | contig 26401 bp, 32 predicted proteins | sample SI060_135mmetaG_FD_190152 | JGI IMG/M metagenome (GOLD analysis project Ga0257127, IMG submission 190152) | Marine microbial communities from Saanich Inlet, British Columbia, Canada - SI060_135m | ecosystem: Environmental > Aquatic > Marine > Inlet | place: Canada: British Columbia | collected... | reverse complement strand
CATCAAGGCAGGCAGTGTGCTTGTTGATCCATGGCGCAAGATGGATTTAAATGATACTACATATAAAGTAGTGCATTACGGAAATACACGGTAATATATAGATATGGTTGTTGATTTTAACGATGTTCGGGTATTGCACTTAGAATTAACAACCGTCTGCAATGCTAAATGCCCACAGTGTCCTAGGGAAAATCCCTCATTATATGATAAAAAGTTAGATAAAAATGAGTTAACGTTGGGGGATTGTAAACAATTGATTGATGTGGCGTTGATAAAACAGCTTGATAAATTACTACTATGTGGTAATTTTGGTGATCCAGTTGCATCGCAAGACATGATAGAAGTGTGTGAATACTTTAGGTCTATAAATCCAGATATTACAATAGGTATAAACACAAATGGAAGTCTGCAAAACATTGATTGGTGGGAAAGATTGGGTAATTTGTTAGCGCATAATGAAGATTACTGCGTATTCAGTATAGATGGGTTAGGTGATACTAATTCAGTATATAGGATTGGAACTAATTATGATAAAATAATAGAGAATGCTACTGCATTTATTGATGCGGGTGGTTCTGCACATTGGGATATGTTGGTATATGAACACAACCAACATCAGGTTGGTGATGCGTTAATATTTGCCAAAGAATTGGGATTTTCTTGGTTTCGAACTAAGGTATCAAAACGGTTCAAGAGTACACCCGTTGAATTTTTGAAACCACCCAGTGCATATAATCACACTGATACTGTATTAGCCACGATAGATTGCAATGCATTAACTGAAAGTAGCATATATATGGCAGCAAGCGGCAAATATTATCCTTGTTGTTGGATTGGCACAGAAGCATACACTGATGATTTATTAGATTGTAATTTTAACAAAATACCCAATACATGGAATACTGATAACCCATATAAAATGTGTAAAGAAACATGTAGTAAAATTGGTGATAGCAATGTATTTAATAATCAATGGCAAGAAAATATAGAGCTAAGTAGATTATAGTATGAGAATATCAAGCCATAACGAATGGGACACCTTAAAAAGTATTGTTGTTGGTACAGCAATAAATGCTAACTTCCCAACAAAGGATGAAATATATACCGCATCTATGAGTGAAGGAGGGTGGACGAAGACACCACCCCCAACAGGTACACCACCAATCCAAGTAATTGAAGAAAGCGAAGAAGATTTAGCATTGTTATGTTCCATTCTAACCAATCTAGGGGTTAATGTTTATAGACCAAACCCAATAGACTTTACTAAGACTGTATCTACCACTGATTGGACTACCGATGGCCAATATGCATATTGTCCGAGAGATACACATTTAGTAATCGGGGATATAGTTATTGAAACACCAATGTCTACTAGATCAAGACAACACGAAGCAATCATATATGACCACATTAGGCGTGAGGCTATTGGAGATGATGCTAAGTGGATTAGTGCGCCAAGACCACGGTTATTGTCCGATGAAAACATAGTTGGTGATAAATTTGCACTAAATGAATATGAACCAGTATTTGATGCTGCTAATATATGTAGGATAAACAATGATCTGGTTTACTTGGTAAGTAGCAGTGGCAATAGGATGGGTGCTAAATGGTTGCAGAACGTACTAGGAGACCGATACACAATCCATGTGTGTGATATGTACAATAGTAGTCACATTGATAGTACCATCGTTCCTATAGCCGATGGCACGGTTATATTAAATGCCAATAGAGTAACTAAGACAATATACCATCTGTGTTTAAAGATTGGGATCAGATATATATTACACAAGAAGATATAATTCCTAGAGATTTCCATGAATACCCATATGCTAGTGCATGGATCGGTATTAATATGCTTGCAGTGAATCCAACGACCGTAATAGTTGATGATATCCAAACTAATATCATTGAGATATTAGAAAAACGGAATTTCACAGTGATTCCCACTCCCCTGCGACATAGTAGAACATTGGGTGGTGGGTTTCATTGTGTAACACTAGATTTAGAGAGAAGCAATGATTGATACAGAAAGTTTAGAAGAAATTGTGCGTCAGCAAGTAAAAGAAACTGTTGATGCAGATGTGCTGACATTGTTAGATAATGAAGCATGGATTAACCAGATCGAAGATAATATCACACGATATGCACAGGATCGGGTAGTAGCTAAGTTTAATAATGCAGAAGTAATGCCTCAACTCATTGAAGCAGTAAAACATTCAGTAAAGGAACTCTTTTCTGGGGATATGCACAACATAGGAACATTGATAGATCCTAGTGCAATAAAAAGAACCATAAATGCCCAATTAGCACAGCAAGTGAAAAGCCATACAGCAGAATTGTTGGTGGATGATGATTGGCGGACACAAATAAACTCACAAATTATCAATGTTTTAACTAATAAATTGTTATCCGAGATGAGTCAGTTAGGTGTTGAAAGCATAGTAAAAAACACCATTGATGAGTTATTTCAAGAATATGTAACGACCATTCAGTTCAATGGCATCGATGATAAAGCAGGACAAACGGAGATAACGGTATTAGATGGGGCAGTTGTTGTTGAAAATGAAATGATTGCCAATGATGTTACTGCATTAAAAGTTACAAAAACCAAAGATTTGATTGTTCTTGGTGATATAAATGTGGATGCACCAGCATGGCAAACATTGGCAGCCAATATACAAGATGATGTGTATAATAAGTTTATTCATTCAGCCAAAGAGGTATTACTCAATGATGTGATTGATACTGCAAAAGAAAAATCTATTGATTTTAGTAGTATAACAATAAATGGCAACTCATTGGTGAATGACAATGCATTAAGTGATACTATCACCGAGTCAGCATTGACAAAAATAGGCAGATTGCAAGAGTTGACAGTTGTTGGTGAATCTGAAATGAATGACACATTATTTGTAAAGAACAAACGGATTGGTGTGAATACTGATACACCGAGTATGGCATTGTCCGTATGGGATGAGGAAATAGAAATTGCATGTGGGAAGATAAAGCCAAATGTAGCATTTATCGGCACTAATCGTGTACAAAAACTACAAGTAGGGATTAATAGATCAAATAATATAGAGATTGATGAGACTGGACTAGTAACTATACAGAAATTGCGAATAGGGAAGAATAGTATCAGCCATTCATCTGAATTACCAGGTTATCAAGGGAGTCGTGGTGACATAGTATTCAGCACGGATGTGTCTGTTGCCAATCAAGTATTCGGTTGGGTGTGTGTTGGTGGATTTAATTGGATGGAGTTAAAAGCATAGTGAAAATAGGTTGGGTTATTAGTGAACATATTAAACCAAAATCGGTTGATATAGTTACTATTAAAAGCATAGCACCAACTTGGGGTGGGTGCATGGTATATGAATCCTATGCTATAGACAATGTTATTTGTCATGATTTTCAACAGTCTAAGAAGATGATACGGAGGAATATACAAGATTCTTGTAATTTCTATATACCTGAAAGTAATTATGCATCGTTATCAAGACCTGCCAATGTCAATTTTTACAATGGTGAATTTAAAGATGAAAACATCAATCACCGGGATGAAATCGTTGCGATGAACATAACAAGCCAACTGTATGATGTTGTGTTGTTGTTGGGATTTGGGTTTGCAAAGCCGAAGATGAAAGATAAGTTAGAAATACATAAAGTATTAGCTTACCAACACAATGTAAAAACAATTATAGCAGACAATCACCAAGTGCAATTTGTACTCGTGAATTACAGAGGCAAATTGAGTAATGAATACAATGAAATAGGGAATCTAACTAGAGATTCCCTATCTAATGTGTTAAAAATGCTAAAATAATTACTTTTCTGCTGCTTTAATGATGGCAATCATTTCAGCTTTAGTATTCTTCATCTTAATCGTTGCCCCAATGCGTTTGCCGTATGCTAGAAGTTCTTTTTTGGTCATGCCAGATGTGTTGATCTTTTTCTTGGGTGCTTTAGTTGCAACTTTCTTCTTAGCTGGCTTCTTTTTAATTGCTGGCGTTTCTACTTTCTTGGCTGGTTCCTTTTTGACGGCAGTTGGTGTTTCTACTTTCTTAACTGGTTCTACTGGTGCAGCTGAAAATAATGATTTTATAAAATTAAACATATTATATCCTTTTAAGTTGTGGTATTTATATTTTTGTCAACAAAACCCCAGAAGCGATAGCTTTGGGGATGACTTTGACTATCATATCATATCATATACTCGGATTATTTACAACTAGTGATTGCTAATAACCCAAAACACGGTAGTTTACTATGATATACATATTTAATGGGATATAAAATATTTTTATTAGACTTTTAGTGCAAATAATGTATAATAGCTTTACTTAATTAACCAACCACAAGGATTTTAGATTATGAACATTTATTTTTTCACATTTTTCGTAGGTGTTGCACTTGCAAAGCTGATGGAAACACTAGCGGAGACTGAAAATGAGTACTAATGCATTAGTGGCAATCAAGGATAAAGATCATTATACTGGCATCTATGTTCATTGGGATGGATATCCTGAAGTGCTTGGTAAAATGCTAATTAACAATTATAATTCTGTAGATGCGATCTCTAGTGTTATTAACAAAGGGGATGCGTCCATGATAGATGATACGATAACAACCTGTAAGTTCTATAATGACCGAGATGGGAATGATTCGGATGGTAAACCACGTAAGTTTTCTAGTGTCGCTGATGAAATCTTTCATTCAACATATGAATATGTGTATGTATTTGAAACAGATATGGCAAGATGGCAATGCTATGATGTAGCACTTGAGAAATGGTCTAACCTTAGTACCTTGTTATACCCTCCTGGCAATCCATTGAGTGATGAACAAGTAGATAGCTTAATCAAAGAACATCTAGCAGATGGTGACCTAGTTGACATCGCTTATCTTATTAGGGCGGTTGAGGAAAAACATGGTATTTTGGAGACATCAAATGTTTAATATGGCTGATTATCTTAAAGCCGTAGAAGATGCAATGGCTGAAGGTGCTTGTGAAAGGAGAGCGAAATGAAACTTTTAACTAAAGAAATAGAAAAGAAGCTGAGACATAACAGTAAACATTTTGATTCTGATAAAGACTTAAAACCAACCGTAAAATACTTCAATCCATGTGGGTCTGGAACTTGGTTAATAACCGAACTAGATGAAGATGGCAGGATGTTTGGGTTGTGCGACTTAGGAATGGGTAGCCCAGAACTTGGCTATGTAATACTGGATGAACTTCAAACATTAAAACTACCATTTGGATTAGGCATTGAACGTGATTTGTTATTTGAAGCAGATAAAACTATCTCGAAGTATGCTGAAGAAGCACGAGAGATTGGTTACATTAAAGCATAGGGAGAGCTAAGATGAGAGATTGGAGCGGAGAAGCAACTAAGTTGTTCAAAGGTAAGATAGTTAGTCATATTAGATATACGACTGAAGCTGAGATGTTGGAACTTGATTGGCAGAGTACGCCTATTATTTTCTTTACTGATGATAGTTATATCATTGCTAGTGCTGATGACGAGGGTAATAGTGGTGGTGTCTTTTGGACAAGTGATGATGAAATGGAAGTTATACCAAGTGGAGGGAAATAAGATGAAAGTATCTAGAGCAATTGAACTACTAAAGAAAACATACGAACCCGATGATGAACTAATGATTGATTGGGTTGATAAATTTCAAGCAGAAGTTGATACCGAGGAGCAGTGGAATTGGGCTGTCGGTATGATGGAGGGCAGTAGCGAGGGAATGATTGATATGCATTATGTGCAGTATATAGTTGATGAAGCGATTGCTGATTTTTTTGGTTATTTATATAGCAAAGGAGTAAAAAGATGACTGATAGAGTTGATAAGATTGCAACGGAAGAAGGATATAAATGGACATTCACAGAAGAATTGGAGTATAAGAAATGAGTAAAAGAAATATGGTTAAGGGTGCGTTGATATTTTCTGCATTTTTATTAGGTGGGGTTTTTATCGCTAAAACAGCGCAAGCAGGATTGTGGGAACAACTTTCAACAATGGATCAACCAGTCAAACAACCGACTGCAGAATATGCCGTTGAAGCGGCAGGTTGGAATTTAAGAGTATATGAATGGGTACCACAGGATAATACAAACGTCCGGTGTGTATTCGCAGCAGGGTCAAAAAAGGGTGGCGTTTCTTGCTACCCTGTTAATCAAGGAGAAGTAAAATGAGTAAAATGGCAATAATGGAACAAAATAATGATCACATTTGAAACTATTGCTGGATATACAAAAGCAAATCAGGATGTTAGTGATGGCAACCAATTAATTCGGGATGGACTAAAGATGATGGGTAACGAATCTGACCTGTCGTTTGAAGTTGTTGCTGATTATTGGGCAGAACGTATGATTAGTGAAGCTATTGGTTCAGAAGCAATGGATATTTTAGGACTATGGATGTGGGATTATGACACGGGTAAAGATATTCCAGACCATGTAGAAATGTCTAGTGATTTGCAAGTGTTTTATGATACTATGCTAGTACCGGCTATGAGAAAGCATTATGGCAGTGCTATAACGACACAATGACTAAAACACCAAATTCACTTTCTGATTTAAAAAAAATATTAGCAGATCAAGGGTACGACACTAAGCTGTTCACTGGTCTTTCGTTAACATATGTTAATAGTTGTATTATTACTTTGTGTCAAGATGAGTGGATAATATCATATAATGATGAAGTTCTGGTAACAGATACTACCCAAGTAGTAAATGAAGTCATTCATATCATTAGTAATAAATAATTGAGTGTTAATGAAAATAAATCGGCGTGAGAGGCTTGTGAGTTAAACCCTCCACTATTATAGGAGGGTTTTTTATGACTAAACCACAAAAACCAAAGATTAGAAACTTCGTAGCGAAGAATGCACATAAGGCTAACAAGTCAGTTGTGCATAAAGATAGAACAAAGTACTCAAGGAAAGATAAACATAAGGATTTATATGACTGATATTGCTGTAGTTTATAATAGCGGAACATACGGAACATACTTGATGTGGTTGATGGGTCTAACAAATGGATATGATGATTCTCCGATTGAATTGCCGTTTAAAAGCAATGGCAATTCGCATAAATTCCAATGGGAAACTTCTAATATATTAACCAAATATCATCCTAAACAACAAGATGGGTTCAAGAAAGAAAATATATTATCAAGCAACATGGATGATATCCTAGTGAACCACCGAAATGGTGTTTATATATACCCAGGAAAAAATACTCAATTATTATCATTGAATAATTTTTTTAGTAAAGTATGGGCATTTGACGACTTGTGTGACAATTTATTATTGGATTTAAGTATGTTTTATGTTAATTGGGATGTATCACCTGATGTCATATATAGTGAAATTCCGCAGTGGATACTGCGTGAATTCTTTAGTATAAACATAATGTCATCATGGCGAAGTCAGATAGAATGGAATCATGTTGAGACTTATGCTAGTTCAAAATTATATAGAGTATTGACTGATGATATTGTTGGCGATATACATACGACATTGTACAATATCTGTGATTTTTGTGATATTGAACATAGATTACCATATGATAAATTGGAGTATATACACAATGAAATGCTAAAATTACAAGTTCATATTGGCAAAGATAAATTATGTAGGACAATAGTAGCCGAAACATTAAATGGCAGGTATTATGATTATTCAGGCAAACAATTATCGTTGGTTGATGAGTCATGGATACAGTGGGAACTAAGAAACAAGGGATATGAAATGTATTGCGATGGGTTAAATGAATTTCCTAATAATACAGAAGAATTAGATAAGAAAATTTATAAAATATAGTTTACACTGATTACAAATAGTGTATAATAAGCGACATAGTGCTCTGGTATCCCAACCTGGTAGAGGAAGTGGAATTAAAATCCATAAAGTGTGGGTTCGAATCCCACTCGGAGTACCAAATTCATGAAGATCATTGGTGTGGCAATAAAGTTTAGACATAAACATCACCAATCAAATATAAAAGCCGTAAGTTGTCTGTTAGGTTGCAAAGCCTGTTTTGCTCGGTTCGTCTAGCGGTTAGGACACATGGTTTTCATCCATGTAACAGGGTTTCGACTACCCTACCGAGTACCAATTAAGAATCTCCGCAAAATGGAGTGTATGACTAGCACTGCTTCAGTAGGATTGGTTTCCCGATGTGATGTACCGTGTGGGGATTCTTTTTTTTAAAAAAATTACAAGGATGAATATGAAACTTAATGAGTACGATGTTTTAAAATCACTTACAATCGTGTATTCACCGAACGATGACAGCGTTGTAGCAGTTGTTGGTGCAAAAGAAGTTAATGCGCAAACATTTTATAATTGGATAGATGAGGGCTATGAGACTTGTGGAATAGAGGACATTGTATCCGAGATCGAAGATGGTATTGCCGAACTTTCAGACTTTGTGACTATTTTAGATAATGCATTGCGTATTGTTGAAAATACTAATACCGCACCTCTCCTCTCTTGATAATAATTAAATAATTATTTGCATCCGAGTGAAAGTATGTTATAATAGATTTACAATTGAAAAACATCATTTTGATATCTTTCAAATTAAAAGGAATAATATTATGCTATCCGACCCAGAAATGAAGAAAATCAGTGAACTGCTGTTTAAGATGGAAGGGACTGATTTTAATCGGGTAATGGGGTTATTCAATAACGCACAAGATAATCGCCAACTGGTAGCAAGGAATAAATTCGCAATAGGGGATAATGTAACATTTATAGACAAAAATGGCGATACTATTGATGGGGATGTTATTAAAATAATGCCTGCGAACATTAAGGTTAGGGTTGGCAGAGTGGATTGGTCAGTAAATCCGACCGTGCTTTCTTTAGCGGCATGATTCATTGCAAGTTTGATGTTGTCGTTGATTGAGATGATGTCACCAAATTGCGAGATTTTATGAATGATTTCATATCAATGGAATTTCCCTTCTGAGTCACGGAAGTAAAATGTACCTTACCGTAGAGAATATGGTGCTTAGTGAGGATGATGACACTACGTTTCAGGTACGTTAAACCCTGTGAGCAGAAGAGTATACTGCTATATTATTAAATAAACTCTCACGCTACCTCGTTTATTTGGAATTAGATGGTGGGAAACCTTTTAGGTTTGGAGTAGCCTAGGTTATACTAAAGTTGATACCAGCAGTTGATACTTAGCAGAGCATACTGCTAAATAAACTCTCACGCTACCTCATCTAAACGAAAGGAAATTAGATGGTGGGAATTCATATAATGTGAATTGAAAGTAGCCCTGTTATGCTATACGACAGATAGTTCGAATCTATCCGGGGGAAAAGGGCACGCAAATAAGACCCTGTGCCTCGAGGTCATAAGGGGTCAATGCGACAATGACACGTATAGTATTTGACTCCCTGAGTGTGTGGTCACAAATGCATATTGGCGGTTCAATTCCGTTGCAGGGAGGCGCATTTGTAAGTTGATATTTATAAGTAGTGTTTGAGTTGTTCAGTTTCTTTCATTTAGTTGAGTCGAACAACATTAAAATGGCTCTCGACTTCCTTGGTTATTCTTGGAATAGATACGTCTGCTCTTCACTTGTTCATCCTAGGACACTGCTCAAGGACAGACACTACTTTTAAATATTAATTTAAGCAATACAAGATAATGTTATATACTGCATATGCCTAGATATATGAATCTGACGGTAATGTAAACTGGCACTGGGATCATATTCTCAGATAGAGCTGCCACGGCTCTTATATAACGCCTACAAGTAATGCAGTTTTCTTGGATACTTCTGTGCTACAAAAAGTATCTACTAAATGTTTATTATCAGTCTTATTGATCATTTGACTTGATAGTAGAATAGAGATGATGGGACACCGTGGTGGATCTATTCGTCTTGAATCGTTAAGGGATGTGGTACCATCATCCTAGATTATGATTGTATACTTTGGTGTAGGATGCACGCTCGGTCAATTAGGCGGAGAGGATAGGTTCAATTCCTATATGTATACCGTGATATGAAAAACTTAACGAAGACCTGAACTTACAGGTTAGAGGAGTGATTGTGTCACTCCACTTTTTAAGCAGCAGCAAGTAAGCATAGTACTTGTCCATGGGAGGAGACCTGTGGTGAAACGGTAGCCATAACCGTCTATGTGAGTGGCACTGGGGTCTGTTCGTTAGCGGTCGAAACGCCTCCACTCATAATGGAGTACTTTGATACATCGGTGGTTCGAATCCATCCAGACCCACCATTAAGTATAAGTATAAGTAAGTATGGGTTGTATATAAATGATAATGCCTAATCAGCAGTAAGTTAATTGCTACCTTCCGAAAGCATACTTTATTAGATTGAAGTGATTATCAATTGAACGATTATGTTAGTAGGTAAAAATTTGAAGAATCAGTAGTGTGAAATAAAACGACCTGTTCTTCATTGCAGTTTTCTTAGATACTTCTGTACTATAAAAAGTATCTTCCAAACAATTGCGGGTTAGAGTATTGGTTACTCATTGGTCTCATAAGCCAAGTAGAATGGTTCGATTCCATTACCCGCTACCCTTTAGTGTCCATATTTACGATACACCTGAAGAGATGTATAATATGTTCATTAAGTTAATAACATAAACAAAGTTAATGCGAGAGTGGTGGAACGGTTTACACAATGGACTTAAAATCCATCCCTTTTTAGGTTGCGGGTTCGAATCCCGCCTCTCGTACCATATTTGGAAGATTGGCAGAGTGGTAATGCAACTCCTTGCTAAGGAGCACAACCGCAAGGTTGCGTGGGTTCGAATCCTACATCTTCCACCAATATTCTCCCTTCGTCCAATTGGCAGGACATCAGATTTTGATTCTGATAATCTACGTTCGAATCGTAGAGGGAGATCCAGAATTTACATAAATACAACATTAAAAAGGAATAATTATGGAATTAAATACACAAACACTATTGGTTATACTCGTGGGTATCGTGGGTCTTGCGATATTATGGGAGGTATTATCAAAGTTCAAAACATTTATTGGCAACACTGCTAATTTATTTAAAAGTACAGCAACAACAATGGTCGCAATTGTTAAAAAATCATTAATAGTTCTAGTCATTGCAATTGCATCATACGGTGCGTATTATGTTTATACTAGCTATAGTGTGTCAGAAGCAGTACTTACCGGAATTTCTGATGATATCAGTATCAATAAACTTGTAATACCCCCAACCGAGTAACAAATGCGGTTAAACGAAATAGAAAATAGTACAATTACGGTGTATCATGGAGATAATCATAATACTTCTTTTCTAAATCCTGCAATAATGAATAATGGCAATAATCAAGAAGGCGTTGGTATATATTTTGGGACATTAGATGTGGCGGAAGCATACGGAAATGATATTGTATCCGCTACGATTGATCCTACTAAGTTTGTATCGGCACGTGATATAGCATCAGATTGGTTGCCATTGAATAAGATAGCATTTTTTCTAAAAAAATTAAATGAAGGGCATCAAGAGTTTTGGTATTTTTTGTCGGATTACGCTGAAATAAGTGAACCGCAAGATATTGTAGATCATCATTATACTCAAGTGGCTGAATTAATAGGTGAGGGTGAGTTGCGAAATTTTCAAATAGAATTAGCACAGGCTAGCAATGTTGAATTGTTTGTTGGTTTATGGAATAAAATATTTTATTTTATTCATGGCTTGCATTATGATGAATTTTATTGTATAATAAACACAGACTATAAATTAACAAAAATAAGATAATGTATAAATAAAACTATGAACACTAAAAACCTATATTTTACAAATGAACAAGATCATGGCACAATTAATTGGCCGGTGGATTTTGGCGCATGTGCAAAATATATTCGCGGAAGAGAAGGGTGTGAGGGTTTTTAGTTAGATAAAAGTATAAAGAAAGAATTAACTAAAAGCCCTTATAGTAAAATATAAGGGCTTTTTAATGTGTGAGTTACCTAGAACTTTAAGCTAGGGAACAAACCTTAATTGGTGGAAACCAATGAAGTATAATAGGACTATAGCTCAGTTGGTAGAGTGCCTGATTTACATTCAGGATGTCGGCAGTTCAATCCTGTCACGGACTACCATTTAATGTTTAGAACTTATGAATAGGAGTATACTTTTAATATAAGGTTTTAAATGAATATGTAAATAACTCTCGATAGTATAGTCTGGTAATACCCTGCGTTTGGGACGCAGTATCTCAGGTTCAAATCCTGATCGAGAGACCAAACAATGATACTGTAGCCCAATTGGCAAACATGCCAGAAAGGTAGCAGCAATGAATAACACCTATAGTTTAATGGTAGAACATCGTTCTTTCACAGCGACAGCCGGGGGTCAGTACCCCGTAGGTGTGCCAATTTTGGGTCTTTAATTCAATAGGAGAATATGCGACTTTTAATCGTTCAACCAGAGAGCGTTACCCTGAAGACCCACCAATTTTAATGCCTTGTGATCTGGGATCAACGGAGTTTCCAACACTCTGTAGCGGATTTCGATTATCTGACAAGGTGCCAATTTTTTTAAACTACCAGAGGATTGATTATGCGAATTATTAAATTAGATAGACGTTATGTATTATATCATCGTGGATATACATATGCTTGTGTATTCGACCATAAGTTTCGTTCATACGATGCTATATCTATAATTTACAAGTGTGAGGGTGTGCAATCGAATAATTTCATATTTAGTAGGGGTGATGGACAAACAACCATTGGGTTTAACAAGAAATCTACCGAAACTATGATGCGATTGAGTTTAGATAGTGCCGGTAAAATGTCCCATTAGCTCAGTGGAATAGAGCACAAGTTTACGAAACTTGGTGTCAATCGTTCGAATCGATTATGGGACTCCATTTTCTCGCTGTAGTCTAATGGATAGGCAACACTCTTCTAAAGTGTTTTTATGTAGGTTCGAATCCTACCAGCGAGGCCAAAACATAATAAATATAGGAATGCAAGATATAATAGGCAATGAAATACAAGTAGGCGATGTTGTTGGATTCGCTAGGCATGGATTGCAGATAGGGATAATAACACGTTTTACGAAAATGCGAGTGGAAGTGCGATATGTATTGCCCCATTCTTGCAATCATTGTGCGGATACTCGGAATGGTGAATGGCATAGTCGTAGGAAATCATGTTATCAGCAAGGAAGTAAAGTACTCACCCCAGATGTTATTAAAATTGATAGTTCATTGGTAACCATGAAATTATTACGAAGTTAAGCAACAGTGCCAGAGAGGTCGAATGGATCGGATTGCAACCCCGCTATTATACACCGTAGGTTCGAATCCTACCTGTTGTTCCAATAACATAAATATGTATTATGAATCTACTTGAAAATAAACAACAATATACCCAGATGCTTCAACCATTAGTAACGGTCGGGGTAGTTACACAACAGGAGATGGAAACTGTTGTAAGAGAGATTAGACCACGGTTACGAAAAAATGGTAGAATAGTCTGGTGGATCAAGTGGTATCGGTTAGCAAAATTGTGGGAAAGTAGATCCAAATACTTTCAGTCGTCATTTCAGCAAACAAGTGTAAATGAATTATATGATAAAGTTCTAAGAACATTTAATTTAACTGATGTTGAAGAGCAGGCAAATATTTTTATTAACCGGTTCTCCATCGGGACAGAGATATTTGATCATAACATGTCATTCTTGGCTGAAATTCCTAAATTTGATAATCTTGTGTGGGAGGGAACACCAGCTGATCTACTTAGGAAGATCGATGCAATTGCTTCTGAATGGGAAGAGTCAAGAAGAGAAGAAATTGATATGCAAGATTATGAAGGACCACATTGGGAAAAGTTGATAGATTATGGTGATAAAGCATGGGTTCTTTTAGATGCCGCAGTTTGTAGGTTAGAGGGCGGTGCAATGGGGCATTGTGGCAATACTGCTGCTCCTACGGCGGGTGATAGAATACTGAGTTTTAGAACAATATATAATGATAGACCAACACAAAAACCCCATTTAACGTTTATTCTTCATGAAGATGGCACATTGGGTGAAATGAAAGGCAGAGGCAATACAAAGCCAAAGGGAACATATCATAAAGTTATAATTGATTTATTGTTAAATGATATCGTAACTGGTATCGTAGGTGGTGGATATATGTCCGAAGCAAATTTTAGTTTGGGAGATTTGAGTGATTCTGACTTAGCTATAATAATTAATAACAAGCCTGCAGTGGTGGACGTAGCCACGGCTTTGGGCAGGTTAGATTTGCCATTTAATGAATTATCAAAATCACAGCGCGATGACCTTATTTTCCATATATATAATAATGATCTGGGTGGTGACAGGGATAAAATGGTTATCAATGATGATAATACTGTAACCGTAGAGTTTTTTGATGGTATTGATGCTATCGGGGAGGATTTTGCTTCTCACTTTAAATTATCGACTCTTACATGGTTGTGTGAGAAAGTAGAATATGGTGATATCTATATAGACTATGACCCAGACTCAGCGGAGTTAGCGGAGTTATTATCTTTAACCACTTCCCAAAATAACCGAATTATTAACAAAATAATTAATGATCATGTAGATGAAGATATTGCCATTGAAGATTATGATGGGATGATTGATATCATAACTAGTAATCGGCATAATACAGCGTTGGGTGAAATAGACAATGCACTAACGACCGCACATGCTGATGGGGTATCGGCTGGCACATATGACCTGATGTTCACCGATATGGAAGATGCATTAACTGCGAATAATGTTATATTCAACAAAACAACTTCATTATGGGAATTTAAGTTAGGCAGAGATCAAATTGTACCATTAATAACACCGTATTATGGTGTTTTTGTGGATGATTACGATGACATTGGGGAAATGTTAGAGTTAGTTGATGCTGATGCTGGTCGTTATGGGTGGTATGCATATTCAGAATCAGTAGCCGTTGATAGGTTTGATGATGCAATATATGAAGAATCAGCGGCATTTAAGGAAATACTTGATAAAGAACATGAAGAAGTAGCACGCATGAAAGATTTGGCTGGCATTAAAGGGGTATAAATACGATCACATAAATGCGGTATTAGCTCAGAGGCAGAGCAGTTCGTTGCCAACGAACAGGTCGGGATTTCGAAATTCCCATACCGCTCCAATTTTATTGATGAGTCTCCAGTTGGTAGAGTCGGAGACTGTTAATCTCTTTGTCGCTGGTTCGAATCCAGCCTCATCAGCCATTTTAGTCAACATATAAATTAATATTTGTATGTTGGCTTTTTTAATAAGTTGCATTGGTTTACATTAATTGCATTATGTGATATTATATGGTCATAAAATAACATGAGTAAATAGCCATAATGTCAATAGAACATCTAATAGTACCAGTTAGTGGTGGGAAAGATTCAACTGTATGCCTAGTAAAAGCATTAAATGAATATCCAAACGCAGAAATAATACCGGTATTCAATGACACTGGTTGGGATCATCCACATACATACGAATACCTAGATTATCTTGAAACTAGGCTTAATGTGAAAATAATTCATACAGTCGGTGGACAACGAAAGGATGGAACGCCTATCCCAACTTTGGTTGATGTCATTAGGGCGCAAGGCAGATTCCCATTTGGCTTGGGTAGATTTTGCACAACATACTTAAAACAAAATGCGTTAAGGGATTATTATAAGAGTTATTTGTATGATGGCAAAACGCATTATCATATTTGGTTTGGCATGCGATCAAACGAAAGCAATCAACGTGCAATAAGATACGAAGGCATTGAACCAGATGATGTATTTTCGATGAATGATATATTCCCAGGTAAGTATAATAAAAAATTAGATGCTACGCTAACGGTGTCATTGCCTATATTAGATCTGATAACCGATGAAATATTCAGGTATTTAGAAATGAATGATGTTGAATATAACCCATTGTATGATGAAGGCACAAATGATCGGGTTGGGTGTTATCCTTGTATGTTAGCATCCAAAAAAGTACAATCAAAGATGTTTGCAACAGAATTCGGGCAGAAACAATTACAAATTATCAAAGACTTAGAGAACGAACTTGGAGTAAAATACGAAATGTATGATACAGATCAAGGAAGCTGTGAGGCTTGTAATATATAGAAACTAATGATTGCAATATGTAAAACAATAAGGTATAATAAACACTAATGAAATACTTATCACTATTCAGTGGCATAGAAGCCGCATCACAAGCATGGGAACCACTCGGATGGGAACCAGTTGCATTTTGTGAAATCGACCGATTCCCATCCGAAGTATTAAAATATCGTTATCCAAATACCCCAAACTTAACGGATGTGTCTAAAATCACGGAAGAAACTATCGAGGAACTAGGTGATATTGATCTAGTAGTCGGTGGTTCTCCATGCTTTGGTGCTGGTACATACATCACGACCAAGAATGGATTAGTTCCAATAGAAGACGTAAAGGTTGGGGATTATGTCATTACACATAAGAAGCAATGGAAGAAAGTTCTACGGATTGGGAATAAAAAAGCAGACACTATTATTGTAACAGGTCAAGGTCATGATGGGATTGTAACCACTGAGAATCATCCATTCTATTGTTGCGAACGAAAGTCTAAATCCACGAGAGAGAATGGCAAATCTATTCGTAAATCATGGATAGAAGGACCAGAATGGGTGGAAGCTAAAGACCTAACGGGTCAACATTGGGCATCTATTGCTGAATTCCCTAAACTAGATATCCCAACAGAGACCCCAATTGGCAATGAACATTTGATGCCTGATATCTCTGTTGATCTAATGTGGTTGGCAGGTGCATATCTTGGTGATGGATGGACAAGAATTGACGAAAGGCGTGGGTCGGTATTGTATGGTGTCAATGAAGATAAAGCTAAGTTAATAATGCAGAGAGTAGATAATATTGGACTTGTTGCTACTATCACCAATGAGAAAACATCCACTAGAATTACATTATCTAAACGAGGATTAGCAAGGTGGTTAAAAACACAATTTGGTTCAGGTGCTGGCAATAAGTTAATCCCTATGTGGGTATTGGGGATGTCAATTGAATACCGACAGGCATTGTTAGATGGCTATATGGCAATGGATGGAACTAAGTCAACAGAGACCACGCATAGATGTTCAACTATAAGTAGAAAATTGGCATATGGAATCGGAATGTTGGTTAATAGTTTAGGATATGCTAGTAGTAAAGGATATGTTGTAAATGATCGTGAATGTGTTATTGAAGGAAGAGTAGTCAATGAAAATCCTTATTGGACTGTAACATCGTCAACATCTAGTCGTTCATCATTTGAACAAGATGGTCTGCGATATGGATTAGTACGATCAGTTGCATCATCTGGAAGAAATGAGACTGTATATAACTTAGAGGTTGAAGATGATAACAGTTATGTTGCTGATGGGATCATTGTTCATAATTGCCAAGCATTTTCAGTGGCTGGATTACGAAAAGGATTGGCAGACCCAAGAGGTAATCTGACACTTGAATTTTTGCGAGTTGTATCTATTGTGAAACCAAAATGGGTGTTGTGGGAAAATGTACCAGGAGTACTATCCGAAAATACAGGTGCATTATTGCAATTAATGGATGGTCTTAATGAATTGGGATACCACGTTGATTTGACTGAACGTGATGCACAGTTCTTTGGTGTACCCCAACGAAGAAGAAGAATATTTCTGACATGCAAGCGTGCTGACCTAGCTAAATCTGATGATGAGACTAAAATCACCAATGTGGAGATTGTTTCTAAAATGCTATTGGGTGTTCTTGGAGAACATCTTAATAATTTAGGATTTATAGCTAACAAGAGTTTATTATCCGATGTTACTATGAAACCAATGCGTGAAATGGTTTCATCGTTGGCTTATGATATCAAAGATTGGATGAAATCAGTAGAGGAAGAATATTCAGATGCCGAAACAGCAGATGATGAAATGTTTGGGTCGTTATTTGAGGAAGCTGAACCTGGAAAAACCCCATTTATATATAACTTTTTCAATGACGTCTTGTCTGATGATTTATATAATATATCAATGGAAGAGGTTGCTAAATGCACACAGTATCTATCTAATGTATGTAATTATGTTAGATCAAACGAAGAATTACGAGAAAGTCTGTTGAATACAGAATCGTTATTTTCAACAGCAGTACAGGAGTACACAAATTATGCGAAAAAAATCTCATCTGAATCATATGTTAAAAAGCACAGTGGTTCCCCTATTGATAACATCAGTGCCTTATCAAAAGAAAATTACAAAACTCTCTCAGATTTTAGAGACTGGTCAAGTAGACCCGAAGTATACTCTCAGCAAGAGAGCGTGCAGTGGAATTCTATCAAGGGCAGACCGCAGGGGGAAAAAGCTACCAGCGATGTTAGCAACTGCTTTAGAGAAGGTGGTTTCGGACAATACGTAGAGGGCGAGGTTGGCACACTAAAAGCAAGTGGTGGAGTTCTCGGTGGTGGGTCTGAAACCTTTGTCACGGATGCATATACCATAATAGGTGATCCTACCCCTAAAGTTAATAAAAACATCTGCGGAACATTGCGTGCTAGTGGTGGCGGTGGGATAGTACCCCCATCGGTTGTATACCCAACACAAGATGCTACCTGTTATAATGTAACATTCTGTGATGCCAATGGGGTACGGGCAGATAGGAGGAACGGGGGGTTATATGTAAGCGAGACTGATATTGCAAACACATTGACAGTTGCCGATAACAATAAAACTCTAGCTGTTACGGCAGATACATCAGGCAATCATCCGGTGTGCTATAGTTTTGATGCACTCGGATCTAATTCAATGAAGTCATCTAACCCCAATTCAGGCTGTCGGGAGGTAGATATCGCTAGTTGTTTAGATACTACCCGTCCAGACCCATCAAAGAATCAAGGTGGTATAGCGGTGATATCATTAGCAAGCAAACAACTATCACTGCAATGTTATGAGGATATAGCATCAACATTGCTAAGTTCTGATTACAAAGAACCGCAGGTTGTAGTTGTAGCATTTAATCATAGGCAAACACCGGTTTCAAGTGATAATGTGGTTGGTCCATTAGATACAGTGAGTACGCACTCCGTTGCGGTGCAAGGTTCAATGATTGGAAGATCAGATACTGCTGGACCGCAGGGGTCAGGTGTCAATGAGGACATATGCTTTACCTTGAACACCGCAGATAGGCATGCTGTCGCATTTGGGACAGAAATAACCAATGCTATTGCATTTGAACCTGGCTGGGCACAACGAGATGGGGCGGGTAATAGATTTTCAGAAGAAATAACCTCTACTATATGCAGTAACATGGGTGACAATCAATTAGCAGTTGCATTTTTGGCTGAGAATTCGGCTACTGCTACTGCTGGTGGGATTGGGTATGAAGAAGAAAAATTACCAACATTAAAGAGTTCTGGAACTCCGACCGTTGTATTAGCGCAACATGATAACTTAGTGATTGATCCTGTTGCATTCCAACAGAATGCACGTGATGAAGTAAGATTAATAGGTGGCGATGGCCAGTGTGTTGGTGCATTGTCCGCAAGTAGTGGTATGCACCAAACTAATTATATTGCATTCACGCAGAACGATGGTGGGAGGGATGCTACTGAAGAGTTAGCACCTACACTAAGGTCAGGTGGTGATGGTGGTGTTCCGCAAATGGCAGTAGCATGTGATTTATATAATCAATCTGTTACTGGCGATGTCGCTTCATCATTGACTACTGCAACAGGTACATCTACTGGTAGTGGTCCAAAGGTGCTAAACACACAGGTAAGAAGATTAACACCTATCGAGTGTGAGAGATTGCAGGGGTTTCCTAAAAATTGGACACAGATACCATATCGTAACAAAGCTATTGAAGATTGTCCTAATGGCCCCCGATACAAGGCGATTGGCAATTCGATGGCAGTTCCTGTAATGAGTTGGTTAGCAGAACAAATTATCAAATCGGATGAATGTTCATCAACTGATGTATCGTTGGATATTAATGGTATAGATAATTAGTAGCATAAGTAGTAAAACAGCAATGACATAATGACACATCTACTCAGTTTAATTGTGCTAATCATAGCATTAATGGGATTCTTATATCTTATTAGTTGGGTATTCAAGATCATTAATAAAATCATAGATATTTTTAAAATAAAGGAAGAAAAAATGACAACAGAGTTTAAAAATGGTGAATATATAATCACCACCAAGGATGATTCAGAAACAGTACGATCTGTTTTGTCATTCAAAGATAGTGTTTCGGCCTTGTTATTGAATAAGAAATATTGGTTCGCGCATTTTTGGATTGTGTCAATTATTTCTATTCTGGGTTTAGTATATATGGGTGGTGCAACTTACATGGGTGCACCACCCGTGCCGACCTATGTTGCTAGCAATGGTGAAGTAATTATCACAGAAGCTGAAATAATGAAGGGACAGGAAATATTTCATCTCAGGGGATTAATGAACTATGGGTCATTCTGGGGTGATGGTGCTGAACGTGGTCCAGATTTCACAGCAGAAACTCTGCATACGATGGCAGTGGCTATGAAAGGATATTACGCGGAACAATTAAAACCTGGATCAGTTACACAAGATGACAAACTTCGGAAATGGAAATTTGATATTTCGGAATATGACGAGGGTGCAATTGAAACCAGAGTTAAGAAAGAGTTGCATAATAACACATACACCGAAGAAAGAAATCGTGTTGTTTTAAATGATGCACAAATATATGGTATTGAGTATGTTCGCTGGTATTATGAACAAATGTTTACCAATGCTGACCATCCAGAAGCATTTCACCCGATCGGGTATATTACAGATAAAACAGATTTAAATAACTTAGCGGCATTCTTTTATTGGGGTTCGTGGACATCTGCCGCAGATCGTCCAGGTGATGATTTTAGTTATACATCTAATTGGCCATATGATCCACAGGCTGGCAACGAACCACCACCATCGTTAATGATGTGGAGTTTCTTATCAATCTTTATTTTATGGATTGGTATTATGCTTGTATTGTATGTTTATGGGCAAATGAGAACAATGCCAGGTGGTCCATTTGATATGGGTGCTAGAGGTCCCACATTAACCACTGCTGATTTGGAGAGTGGTTATGTAAGACCTACTCAACTTGCGACTTATAAATTCTTTGCATTATCTATTGTTATGTTTGGGTTACAGGTTCTAGCTGGTATATTAGGTGCTATGGATTTTGCAAATCCATTCGCACATAAATTAGCAAATATACTACCATTCAATATATTACGAAGCTATCATACCTTGTTACAGATTTATTGGTTCTTTGTTGCTTGGGTAGGATATACTATTTTCTTTTTGCCGAGATTATCCGAAGTACCAAAACATCAAGAATTCTTAATTAATCTGTTGTTTGGTATTTGTGTAACAGTTGGAGTTGGTGGAATCGTTGGAGTTTATCTCGGTCAAGCAGGATATATGACGGGATGGGCAGCATACTGGTTCGGTTCACAGGGATGGGAGTTTATGGAATTAGGTAGATTCTTCCAGATGTTATTATTGGGTGGGTTCTCATTGTGGATTTATATTATATATCGTGGGGTTAAGCCTTGGATCACAAAGAAAACATTTTGGTCTGTGCCAGCATGGTTGTTATGGGGTTCAGGTATTATGGTATTCTTCCTCTTTTTTGGTTTGTTCGCAACTATCGATTCAAACTGGGCAATTGCTGATTTCTGGCGATGGATGGTAGTACATATGTGGGTTGAAGTTACATTCGAAGTATTTACTACTGTAATTGTAGGTTATATATTGGTACAAATGGGGTTAGTTACTAAGGTAATGGCTGAACGCGTTATCTATTTGGCAGTAATTCTATTCCTCATCACCGCAACAATAGGAGTAGCACACAACTTCTATTGGATTGCCAAGCCCGAAAGTGTGATTGCATTGGGGTCTGTGTTCTCAACCTTGCAAATATTACCATTGTTATTGTTGACATTGGATGCTTGGCAAATGCGAAAGGAAGGAATAGGCGCATACCAAAGCCGCGATGAAGGTAAACAAACATTTATAATGGAAGGAGTATGGTTGTTTGTGATTGCCGTTAACTTCTGGAATATTGTTGGTGCTGGAATATTTGGTTCGCTTATTAACTTGCCAATTGTAAATTACTTTGAACATGCCACCTATCTGACAGGTAATCATGCACATGCCGCAATGTTCGGTGTTAAAGGTAATGTTGCATTGGCTGGTATCTTGTTTGTTTGTCAGCACTTATTCACCACTGAATCGTGGAATGACAAGATTATCAAGTATGCATTTTGGTCACTTAATATTGGTGTTGTCCTGATGATGTTCCTTGATTTATTCCCTGCTGGATTATATCAACTGTCTATTGTTCTTGAGGATGGATTCTGGTTAGCAAGGGCACAGGAAACTATTAATGGCACGGTATTCCAGACACTCACATATTTCCGTTCAATTGGCGGCGCGGTATTCGTTACGGGTGTTGTTGCATTGATTTGGTTTATTTTGAGTAGAAGTATGCATCTTAAATCTGAAACTGGTAAAGCTGTTAGTACTCAGGACTGGACCACGGCTGAGAATGACTGGCAGAAATAGCTGAGTCAATGAAACAAAATGGCACCATTGATCAATCTTTGGTGCCATTTTTATGCCATTAATATGACAAATACACTGAATGCATAAAAATTTGTTGCAATTAGATAAAAACTTAGGTATAATAGATTTCCTTATCAAACAGCACAGGAAAGTGAATATAAATTATGATTGCAGTTAGGCGAATTCTTGTATTAAGTGCATTATTCACATTGGCAAGTGGGTGTGCTGTTTATAACGACAGAACAATACCAATTGAAGTATCAGTGATACCGAATGACTGTGTGAATAAGAAAGCTATCATTCGGTGGCTAAATGCACAAGAAGCACAAACTCAAGCAATGTTAACTACGGATAGGCAATATGAAATACAACGAAAAAACATCAAACATAAGATTTGGTCTATTAAGTATCATTGTTCTGGTTAGTGGCTGTGCTGTAAACCCTAACCCAAATCCATATGTGTTTGATGATCCGTTAACCGTTGATCCACCTCGTGGTCCGATTATGTCACTGAATGATTTGAATTATTACCAAATGAATTGCAATAAAGAACAGGTAGAGTTTTTGCAAGGTATGAGACGAACCGATGTAGAACGACAAAAATCAACACTTGGGTCTTTGTTTAAAGAACACAGTGCTTCAAGACCAAGTAAACGAAGTAATTGGATAATAAATCAGCAGTTGATGCAGTGTAGAGGATATGACGCAAGAACATGGGGGTACGAATACTACAACAACATAGAAAAAGAAAATAAAGAAAACGGCAAGCGAATTAGAAAAGAACGAATGGATACATTCAACCAACGTGGTTGGAAATAAAAGGAAATACAATGATTAAAGTAAAGGATTTGATTAGTTGGTTAATGAAAATAGACGAGGATGCTGATGTTTATGCATACGAGGGGGAAGATACTGGTTTAGTTATCAGGGATTTAGATCATTCATACAAGTTCATTCGGGCATCACAGTTGGATGATGATTCGCATGTGGAAGGTTTTGATGAATAAATTGTTCATCATTGCATTGGTTAGCAATGTTTCGTATGCCGAATGTGTTCTCCAGGAACGAGTGCATAGTAGAAGTGTAGGCACTATTCAGGAACGGAGTGCAATTACCCGTGAAGTAGTGCCATTTAGTTCCGACCAGAGGAAATGCATAGTCAATTACAAAGCTAAAATCGGCAATGAATGGCATGTAACATTTGGGGAGTATGTTTATAGCGACTTACCTACTAGCAATGCATGTGGTAGGGCGGTAAAACAAGCAGAACAGAATTTGATTGCTAGGGTATCGGCTAACAATACAATAGTAGAGCATGATTTGGTATGTAGTGATGATGAGAAGCTACAAACAATCAAGACTAGTGAGGTCGGAACTGTGGCAAGGTTAGATCAGTATAGACCACATCCAACGTATACTAGTGTTTTTTATGACAATGGACATAAGTGTAGGTGGTTTTTGGATACTCAATTTCATGGTGGAATGAAGACTTATGATGGTATCATATGTCAATTACAAAGGAATCAGTGGGTAGTAGTAGATAAATTTTGAGGTAATATGAGAGTAATTAAAAAGTTTAATTTGAAACAAGCATTGGATGGAAATCCAATAATGACACAAGATCAGGATACGTGTAATATTATTGCATATGTTCCAGAATTTGATAATGGTAAACGATTGCTTGTTCAGCAGCATAGCACGGGTAGTAGAAATAGAAAAGTGACATTGGCTGTTCGTGAATATTGTGATAATGGCAAGTACCGCATTGATGGCAAGAGTTCACCGTATGATTTAATTATGGATATCGTTGAAGAAACAAAATATGTAAACTTATATAAAGATGGCACTTCTGCATATTTTGATACGGAAGAGGTAGCCGATTATGTATCTTGTAATAAGGATAGGATTGGCAAGCAAGCATATCCAGTTAAGACACAGATAAATTTATAGGGGCATAAAAAACTTTGGTGCAAATATATTAAATATTGCTTGTAATTGTTAATAAATGTGGTAAAATAGCTTTACTTAATCAACTAGTCTATAGGAGACACATTATGTATACAATTTCCCTTAACAACGAAGAGATGTTCACTACCCCAACCAAGCGTGATGCACTTCTTGATGCTAAAGCATTAGCGAGAGATATGTTCATCACTGATGTAATTAGTATCGAATCTGGCGGTGATAAGATTTGTGCATTCGCTGGTTCAGTTTTATACTAAAAATTAATGAAAAACACGTTATCGGATAATATTATAGTAAGAGATAGCAAATGGACTATGGCAGATATCACGACGCTGTTTAATGATGAAGAAGTTTATTTTACTGCACAAGTACTGATCCCGAATTTAATGGTTGAATTAGGGATCTTCCCATCAACTAGTGCAGCTAGGCGTGCAAATAGGGTAGGTAATATTCCTACTGGATGGACAGAGTTTAAAGCAAGCAAAAAACGTAAAATTTGGATTTGGAATCCTACAGAATGAATATTGGAATTATTGGGTATGGTATTTTAGGACAGGCAATAGAGTATGCACTTAAAGATACATATGATATCACCATAATTGATCCGCCTAAAGGAATGTTTGGGTCATTGGATGAATGTGATAGGTATATATTATGTGCGCCAACACCTGCAAATGATGATGGCTCGTGTGATTCTTCTTTGGTTGAATATTATGTCAAGGAGATCAATAAGCCATTATTAGTTAAAAGCACGGTAGACCCCGATGTATTGATTGGATTATATAAAGAATATTCTTTTACGTATAGTCCAGAGTTTCTTAGGGAAATCAGTTCAACTGCAGATTTTGCCACACAAGAGTTTGCATTATTTGCAGGGAGCAATACATTAGAATGGGTCACTGTATTAAGTAATGCAGGTATTCGGATGGATACTATTAACAGTGTATCAGTAGAAGCAGCATCGTATGCGAAGTATATAATTAATGCATTTCTAGCTACGAAGGTTACATTCTTTAATGAAATTCATAAGCATATCGGGAATCAAAAATTGTATGATGAAATTGTTGATTGTGTTATATTAGATGAACGAATGGGCAATTCACATATGCAAGTACCTGGTCCAGATGGTGAATTGGGATATGGTGGTATGTGTTTTCCGAAAGATACCAACGCATTAGTGCATGATAGAGATTTAACACTAATTCAAAAAGTAATTGATATTAATGATGATATAAGAGGGAAGGTAACATGAAATGATATAATGATAGTAAACAGGAAGGTATATTTGACGTACAGGCGATCTAATTAAAAGGAAAATAGAAGATGAAAAAGATAACAGGCAAGATAACAAATAGATATTCAATTGAAACACAAGGGGTTGACGGATATGGTGACGCTGAGGTTGAAGTAGAACCACGTTTTGGTGCAATTGTGCGTGATGTTGTGTTAGTATTGGTAGCATTTTTTGTAGGAATTAGTGCTATTTACACCGTGGAAGAAGGGCATGTTGCAGTAGTGAAACGATTTAGCGAAGCTAAGTATCAAGTTGAACCTGGGTTGCATTTCAAAGCCCCGATAGTTGATTCATTAGAAACTATGGAAGTTCGTACTAGAAAGAATGTAGAAGAGAATATTCCTGTTGCAACAGCGGAACAAATGCCTAGTCATGCTACGGTATCAGTTAACTGGACGGTTAATCGGGTAGAAGCGATTGATATTTTCAAGCAATATGGTGGATTAGATCAATTCGAGACTAGAATCCTAGATCCTAAAATCAAAAGTGGTTCAAAAGAAGC
>Ga0257127_1000740_pt1 | contig 26500 bp, 26 predicted proteins | sample SI060_135mmetaG_FD_190152 | JGI IMG/M metagenome (GOLD analysis project Ga0257127, IMG submission 190152) | Marine microbial communities from Saanich Inlet, British Columbia, Canada - SI060_135m | ecosystem: Environmental > Aquatic > Marine > Inlet | place: Canada: British Columbia | collected... | reverse complement strand
TGCAACAAAGAAAGCAATGGCAATGAGAAGTCAAGGATTCTTCCATCCAGCAACACTTGTTCCATCTGAATTAGAGTATGCAGAAGGATACAAAGCAAGAATGAGTGTTCTTGAAAGTAAAATGAAACCAATAGAAGGCAACACATCTAGTGGTGAAAAGAAAGAAAATTATGAAGATCCAGATTAGAGATTTTCACATTATAAGAAATAGTTAAATCAAAAAAGCAGTTATTATAATTACATGAAAAATGCTTTTCAAATAGTATTTGATTGGAAAACATACATCATTACAGGATTAGCAGTAATTTCATTTTCAAATTTTATGATAGTTTTATTTGGACATACCATTCCAGGAGTGATTCTAACATTTTTCAAACTGGCTGGAGAATATGTAATCCTAGGAGCAGTCTTTGTCTTTGCATTTGCATGGCTTTTGAAAGCAAAACCTCACAATCGTCCTAAACAGTACTCAATAGTAGTCTTTGATGTGTATGGTAAAAAAAGTCAGATTGATGGAATTAGAACTCAATTCAAAACACATGATGTTGCATGGAGTTTTATGAAACAATACAAAAAAGCACATCCATTACACAATTTTGCACTAGTATCTGATCTTCCAAAGTCAGACAAGCCAACAATTTTTAGATATATTTGAAATTCAGACTTTTATTCAGGATTATGTAGAGGATTAGAATGGAGTTTTCTATTTTAGCTGATTCATTTAACAAAATGGAATCAACTAGAAAACGACTGGAATTAACTCAGTATTTAGTAGAATTATTTGAAAAAACCCCACAGGATATAATTGCAAAAATAGTATATCTCTTACAAGGAAAACTTCGACCAGACTTTGAAGGAATAGAGTTAGGGGTTGCAGAAAGATTAGCAATAGGTGCAATTGCAAAATCAGCTGGAACTGATGAGGCAATAAAAAAAATTGAAAATGAATACAAAAAATGTGGGGACTTGGGTCATGCAGCTTCTATAATTTTAGAACAAAAAGAACAAACAACATTCATGGTACAAGACATTACAGTTGAGCGTGTTTATGACACTTTATTTACAATTGCAGAATTAGAAGGAATGAAAACTCAGAATAGAAAAATGGTGCATATTGCAGGATTACTAAATGATGCATCACCAGTGGAGGCAAAATTTATTCTAAAACTATTACTTGGAACTCTAAGGTTAGGGGTTGCAGAAAATACAGTGATGGATGCATTAGCAGTTGCATTTTCAGGAGATAAAGAAAATAGGAAAATTTTACAACACGCATATAACGTCTCAAGTGATTTAGGCAAAGTTGCAGAAACAATTGCCAGCAAAGGGATTGATGGAATTAAAGAATTTGAAATAATTTTATTTAATCCAATTAGACCAATGCTTGCAGACAGAATAAAAAGTGAAAAAGAGGCAATAGAGAAAATTGGAAAGGAATTTGCAGCAGAATACAAACTAGATGGCGAAAGAATACAACTCCACATTGAAGGAGACAAAGTAATTTTATTTTCAAGGAGTCTAGAAAATATTTCAAGTTATTATCCAGACATTATTGAGAAAATTCCCAAAACAATTCATGCAGATAATGTGATTTTAGAAGCAGAAGCTGTAGCAATTAATGAAAACACAGGCGAATTTTTACCATTCCAAGAATTAATGCACAGACGAAGAAAATACAAAATAGAAAAAGCAGTTACACAATATCCTATTACGGTTAATTTTTTTGATATTTTATATTGTAATGGAAAAAGTTGCCTAGAATTAAACTACAAAGAGAGAAGAGAGAAACTAGAAAAAATTGTCAGTGAGGATGAATATGCAAAACATATTCCAATGAGCATAGTAAAAAATGAAAGTGAGGTTGAAGAATTTTTTGAAAATAGTATCAATGCAGGAAGTGAAGGATTAATGTTAAAAATACTAGACAAGCCATACCAGGCAGGTTCTAGAGGAAGTCACTGGTTAAAATTAAAACGAGAATATCAAAATGAGTTAGGAGACAGTTTAGACTTGGTAGTAATCGGAGGATATTTTGGAAAGGGTAGAAGAACAGGAAACTATGGAACACTATTACTCGCAACATATGAAGAAGATGAGGATACATTCACTAGTATTTGTAAAGTTGGAACTGGGTTTTCAGATGAGAGTCTAGATCAATTATATCAAATTTTACATCCAAAAGTTACAATCAAAAAAAATCCACGAATCAATAGTGAAATGGAGGCAGATGTATGGTTTGAGCCAGAATTAGTAATTGAGATTGTTGCATCAGATATCACTCTAAGTCCAATTCACCAAGCAGCAAAAAACAAAATCAGAAAGGATGCAGGTCTTGCATTAAGATTTCCAAAGTTTACTGGAAAAATTAGAGTAGAGAAAGCAGCAGAAGATGCATCTACAAATGAGGAATTGATCACACTATTCAAAGGTCAAAATAAAATTGCACATGACAAAAATTTGATGTGATCGTGCTTAAAAAATATCAAAAAGTATAGAGGATTTAAATTACCTGAGCGTAGTTTGGCTTTTGTTATGTATAGCGGAGAACTTGAAGTTCAAGCAAAAAGAAAGGCTATAGCAGTATTACAAGACGAAATTAACAGAATTCTAAACGCTGCCAGAGAACTTGCAACACTACCTGATCTCATGATGAAAAAAGAAAAGACAGGAATCAAAAACGCTCTAGAACAAATTTCAACAATAGAGGAGGAAGTTGAAAATCTAAGAAGAAAAATCACACGAGAGGTAGCAGATGTAGGAGGATTAATCATGAACAGAGAAAATCTTCTAAACACAGCATATACCATGGATGAGATTGCAGGTTACATTACAGGCATTGCATTCAAACTCTCAAACGTAAAACCAACCACATTAAAAAGTGCAAAACTTGACAAAGACATTACAAAATTAATCGAACTAGTAGTAGATGAAGTGTACAAACTCAATGAAATCATTAGAAGTTTGACTACAAACACTGCAAATGCAATTGAATTAGCACAAGAGACTCAAACAATTGAAAGAGAAATAGACATCAAATACAGAGAAGCAACACTAAAGCTACTATCTGAAGTTTCAAACACAAAAGAATTGCTATTAATCAAAGATGTAATTGAAGGGATTGAAGAGATGGCAGATAAATGCCAAAAAGTTTCAGATTCTTTCATATTATTAGCATTAAGCCTATAACCAAAAAATACAATTCCATTTTTACTATATTTTTGATACACTCAACTAGAGAATTCATATACGTTTACTAGTTTCACAAATTTATGAAAAGTGAATTAGTAGAAAATAGAATTATTGTTTGGAATATTGAGGATTCTCGTAAACTTTTCAGTCAAGGATATTACGGAAAACCAATCGGAATACCAAAACCAAAGATTGAAGAAATCGATGCACCATTAATTTTAGATTTAATTGAAGGGTTGTATCTTTTAGAGAAAAAGAAAATCACCATTACAAAATTAAAAAATAAAGTAACAGTGGAGCAAATGATTGAAATTTGTAAAAAAGAGGTTCATGAATTTGATAAAAAATATCTAGTTTACAAAAACTTTAGAGATAAAGGATACATAATTAATCCTGGAATTAAATTTGGTTGTGATTTTGCAGTTTATGAAAAAGGACCAGGAATTGATCATGCCCCATTTTTGATTCAAGTGTATAATAGAAGTGAATCAATTACATCAACTGGAATTGTGCTTGCAGGAAGACTAGCAAGTTCTGTTAAAAAACAATTCATCTTGGCAATCCCAAAAGGAAAAGATAACGTAGATTTTCTTGCGTTGGATTGGTGGAAAGCCTAAACTGCTTTAATATGACCAGCAATTTTATCATAAATTTCAAAAAGTTCTTTTGAAATTCCAAAAGCAAGATGATTATCCCACTTACTTCTGATTCTAATTGCACCATCTGTAGGTTCAACATAGATTGTTGCATCTTTGATTGATTGTTTTACAATCATTTCATTTAATTCAGAATCTTCATTTAATTTTTTAGATAATCCATCGCCACCATCCCATTCTACTTTAACTACTTTTTTGGAACCAAAATGGCCACGGGTGGTGAGTTTAGTTTTTGCAGTATATTGAATATCGTTTACACCTGTATCTTTTTTCACAATAAAATGTGCTTGAAATCTATCTTGTGCACCCCAAGGAAGTGGATTTGAATCTTGCATCATTATCCCTTTTGAATTATTTGTATGACATCAATGTTTGAATTCTTGACATCAAGACATCCCTTATTAGTTACCATTCTTGGAGTTTGAGAAAAATATCTACTGTAATAATCACCTTTTTCAATTTCATCGGTTCCAATTTCTTTTGATTGAGAATCGATTCCAATATTTTTTAACATAACACTAAATTTCTCAGGCCATGTTTGATAGACAAAAGTATCAGGCTCTGAATCATGCATAAAAAATCATGAATCATACCTACAAATAAAGATAATGTAGTCATTGTGATCCATTCCTAAATTTTTCAAAGCATTGTATCAGGTCATCCTGTGAATCCATATTTGTAACAATTGAACAAACAGAGTTTTGTAAATAAGCAAAAAAACAGAGAATATGTCTAAAGTAAGAATTTTGATAATTAATGATTCAAGATCAATGAGAATATTTCTTGAAAAGATAGTAAAATCATTTACAGATTGTGAATTAATGAATTCGTGTACTGGTGGAGATGACGCAATGAATCGCATTCAACTCAAAAAACCAGATGTAATACTATTAGATCTAGAAATGCCACACATGGATGGATTAACTTTTCTTGAAATGTTACCTGAAAATCAAAGAATTCCCACCATCATAATTAGTAATTATGGAGAAGATGATTCTGATATCATTTCTGATGCGATAGGTTTAGGTGCAATTGATTCATTGTTACCACCATCATCTATGAAAGATGATGAGATTAAAGAATTTAGCAATAAACTGCATCATAAAATAATCAAAGTATCCCTCAAATCAAAGAGATTTACCAGTATTCTACAATAACGGATTAAAAATATAATCACAATTCATTGAAAAATATTAACCATCTACAACATCACCAATCCAATTAAATATCATAAATGATTTGACATTTTATCGATGTCAAAATTTCAAGGTAAAATTGCTCTAATTACAGGTAGTGGAACAGGAATTGGTAAAGCCATTGCAACAAAATTTGTAGAACAAGGAGCAAGTGTAATCATTCTTGGAAGAAGAAAAGAACCATTAGAAGACGCAGCAAAAGGATTACAAAAGATAATTTCACAAAATAGCAGTGGCGCTACAGTTAGGATTTTCTCAGGAGTAGATGTGGCTGATGAAACAGCTATGAATGGAATGTTTGATTCACTCAAAAATGATAATGTCAATGTAGATTATGTAATTAATAATGCAGGAGTTTCAGGACCTGTAACTTGTTTTGCCAATGCACCATTAGATGAATTCAAAAGTACAATTGGAATTCACCTTACTGGAACATTTTGGGGATCAGTTCAAGCACTAAAGGTAATGAAAGCAGGAGGGAAAATTATCACAATTTCAACATTCTTTACAGAAGAAAGGCCATTAGAACAAAGACCATACAGATTTAGAAGTCCATACACAGCATCGCAAGGTGCTAAAAACAGACTAGCTGAGGCAATGTCATGGGAATTAACAGATAAAGGAATCATATCTATTGCAACAAATCCAGGACCAGTTCATTCAGATAGAATTTACAAAACAGTTTATCCAAAAGCTGCATCAGAATTTATGAGAGTAAGTGGATTTGAAGATCTAACTCCAGTGGAAGTTGAAGAAGCAAAAGATGATTTACTAGAATGTATACTAGCAGATGGAATAGATAAAGAAGGAATTGCAAAAACTGCAGAAAAATTATCAAATGGAAAAGATGTCACCAAATTAACTGAGACATTTACAAGACTATTAGAACAAATTCAAAAACTTGCAGGGAAAATTCAAAATAACACTTCACATATGATTGCAGATCAAGAGTTTCTAAAACAAACCCAAGTTGCAGAATCAGTTCTAAATTTGTGTGATGATGAGATAGCAAAAATCCTAAATGGCAAAGTAATACCAGGAGACAGAGTATTTTACCCAGTTAGACCACATATTGGAAACGCAACTCCAGGAGTACATCAACCAGACTTTACAGGCAAATCAATTGTGTTTACAATTGATGCAACTGACAAAGCAGATGCAGAACGAGTTGAATTTTTGGCAGCACATGTTGAGAAAAATGGTGGCAAAGTAGCATGTTTCATTTCACAATCAACACCAACAGAACTTCAAGAACAAATTAGTGGTAAATTCCATTCACATGTAGTAGATATTAAAAATCCTGATGAAGTCCAAAGATGGTTAAACACAGCTAATACCAACCTAGGAGAAATCCTATCAGTAGTACACATTACAGGGAAACTACCAGAAATCTCAAAATTAACAGAATTATCAAGAGCAGGATGGGAAGAACTCACTGAGAAATTCATTTCAACTCCTGCAACAGTTGCTCAGAGAGCATTAGAGCAATTTGTCCCAGGGGGCAGTAAAGACCCACGATTATACAAAGATGCAAAGGGGGCAATCATGATTATTGGTCCAGACTTGCCAATTGGAAGAAAAGTTTCAGGAACTCAAAGAGCTCAAGTGGAAGTGTTTAGAGGTGCCCTACGACCATTTACAACTACAGTAAATCAAGAATTAAGCGATGTCCTAAAATCACAAATTAGATTGTTTACCATATTTCCAGGAACAGTTACAGGTGCAGAACCTAATAATCAAAACATTGTAGATGCATTAAATTTCCTAGTGTCTGATAGTTCAAATTCATCAGCAGAAATAGTGTTCTGCGTTGATGAATCAAGATAAGGATGCTGAAATTTTCAGAATTCAAAATAGGCGATTCATTTTTTTCCACATGTAGAATTTCTGAAAAAGAACTAGAAGAATATCTAAAATTTTCTAGAGTAAAAAATGCATTCTTAGATGATAAACAAAAAGGAGAACAAAAACTAGTTTCAGGTAGAGCCATACTATCAAGAATGGAGGGGGAATTTACAAGATTAAATCAAATTTATGGAAATGATATAATTTTTCTAGGGACCGATGGTGATTCAGAATGGGGAAACAGAAATACTAGATTTCTAAAACCACTATACACGGACCAAGTTTTAAAATTGAAATTTTCAATATCAAACAAAAATAATATTGACGAGAAATTTGGAAAAATTACAATAGATTATGAAGGAACTAATCAAGATGGAGAAATCATAGTATTATCAAAGAAAAATATCTATAGAATAAAAAAATGATTTAAAAAATAATTAATTATTTTCTAAAGGATGCAGCAGATAATTGGTCTCCACTATAACTAACAATTACAGTGTATACACCAGGCATCCATTGTTCACTATGAATTACAGGTGATTCAAATTCTCCAGATGTAGACAATGTTGCAGATAATTCAACGGAAGTATTATCAGGACGAATTATCTTCACATCGATTGGGATACTAGAATCAAGATTCTCAAAGTCGCCTGCAATAGTAATCATGATTGGAGAAGATAGAATTTCATCATCTGATTCAACTGATGCACAATTACTAGTTGGGCAATCTGGAGTAGATGTAGCATCAGATGTAATATCTCCAACATAGAATGTCAATTCTGAAACAGTGTTTCCATTATGACCTACATGTAAAGTGTAATCACCAGATAACCAAGATTCTACAAGTATAGTCTCATAGACTCCAGATTTAGTCAAGATTGTAGTTATTTCTTCAATATCACCATTTGGTCTAATCAAGGTCATTTCAACAAGATTGCTAATTGCCTCAAGAGATGAACTAGTGATTATTCCAGAGATACTAAGTGTACTTTGTGCAAGTTTTGTATCAGGTCTAGTTACTTGTACAGTTCCAAATTCAGATTCACCTGAGAATTCATCAATTTGCTCAAAATAGTCAGAATCAAGTAAAATGACTTCTGTTTTAACATTGTTGAGTATCACCGGTGCATCTTCTTTTGATGATTCAAATGCCAATTCTAGTTGAGATTTTTCCTTTTCTGCTTCACGTATAGTAAATGATTCAGATGTAAATTCTACTGATTCATCAGAAACAGTTACAGTATAATCACCAACTAACCAGTTATCTCGAATTAATGGTAGAGAATACTTGTTTTTAGCATTCAAAACTAACTCGTACTCATCTATTGTTGCATCTGGATTTTCAACAGAGACTTTAATTCTAGAGTATAAAGAATCAACTTGACCTTCTGCGATTAACAAGTTTCCGCCATGACCCAAAGTAGAAGTATGTAATAATGTCAATTCAACTGTTGCAATTTCAGCAATAGTTTCAGCATTTGCTACAACTGAAGTACTTGGAGTAAATAGTGGCAAGATCTTACCAGATACCAGTTTAAAGTAAATTGATGAAATATGTTTCTGAGTTACTCCAAATGAAACAGTGGTATAACCCATCACAGTAATCGAGATAATAATTACCAAAAAACTCATTAGAATTTTAATCCCTATTCGCATTTGATGATTATTTGGTGCCTATCACATATAATTGGCAAGTCAGAATGAATTAAGGATTAGCCAAAAAAGAACACTCATTGTCTGTTCAAAATAATAATGCACATGGATATTTCACGATTTTTAGCCTCAAATATCATGTCAATTGAAAATATTACAAATGCTGTATTAAAAAAATCAGACAGTTTTCTCAAAGAAATAATTTTCGATGATAAAAACAAAGATGATAATTTTGAAGTATCAGTTTTCGGAAATCAGAAAAATGTTTGTGTTGGAATTATAGATATTATAGATTCATCAAAAAAGGTAGCAAAAATGCCCATAAACAAATCTGCAATTTATTATGAAATTTTCATAAATCATATGGCAAAAATAATTAATCAATTCAAAGGTAAAGTGCTCAAAACAATGGGGGACGGAATTTTATTTTATTTTCCAGAAACAAAAAATTCTAAAAAAGAATCAAATTTTATGAATTGTATCGAAACAGGTCTTGTAATGTGTGAATCACATGAAATATTAACTGATAAACTTCTTGATGAATTTCTTCCTTTAATTAATTTTAGAATTAGTTTTGATTATGGACAAGTAATGACAGTGAAGACAGGAGATTGGATATTAGATTTGATTGGAAGTACAATCAATATTTGTTCTAAAATAAATCACAAATGTATTAAAAATGAAATGGTGATTGGTGATGATTTATACAAACAAGTAAAAAATGTTAAAGAATACAAGTTCAGCAAAAATGGAGAGTATGAATTAAATCTAAAACACCCATACCAAATTCATTCAGTGAAAAGAAAATCACCAAAACTGAAAATGTTAAATTAAATAAAAAATTATTTGAAATTCACCCCACAGATATTATAAATAAAATACTGGAGAGCCGACTGGTCTCTCCAGCCATTAGATCAAATGACCTAACAACACCATTAATCACAAAATTAGTATAAAAACACACAAAAACTATCGAGGCTAAATTCCAAAGAAATTAGAATTTCCCATTAGAGAATCAAGGAATAATTTTCCTGCAGCAATTACTATTACAACAGATATCAGAATTTGCAAATATCTTTCTTTGATATCTATAGATAATCTAGCTCCAATTAATCCACCAATAAAAGCACCAATTGCCAAAAATCCTGCTTGAAGGAAATCAGGATGTCCCAAAATACTATGAACAATTACACCAGACAAAGATGCAAATAATAAAATCAATTGGGATGTAGGGGCTGCTCGTTTCATGGTCATTCCCATTCCAACTACCATTAGAGGAACAAAGATGATTCCACCACCTACTCCAAAAAATGATGAAATAATTCCGGCAAAGAAACTAGCCCCAATTGCAAAAACCATCATTTGTTTTGATAAGATTTTTTCTTTATCCTCAATTTTTTTTCTAAGAAAAATATAAGCTGCTGATGCAATTAATACAAATCCAAACAAGAATTTAAAAAGATCTGGAGAGTCATCTGTTGAAATTATTGCACCAAGAACAGTTCCAGGTATTGTTAATAATCCAAGTTTAAGTCCTAATGAGAACTCAATTCTCTTTTGTCGTGAATATGAAATTGTAGATGCAATTGAATTACTTAATGCAGCAAATAGACTATTACTTGCAGCAACTGTAGGTGGAAATCCTAAAAATGTTAAAGCAGGAACAACTATGATTCCACCACCTACTCCAATCATAGAACCCAAAACACCAGCTGTAAATCCTAAAAGAATCAGCCATAATTGATCAATCATAGTAAACGCCAATCAAAGAATTTTGTACTATATAATGAAACAGAATGATAACAGTTTGTGTTAATTTATCAAAATAGAATTGTGTTACATCTATCTAAATCCATTTTTATCCCCAAAATGGTATATGAGTCCCAGGGGAGTTGAACCTAAAATCATAGATCTTAGTCTATTTCAAGAGTAAAATTGGTTTTAGGGTCAAATTTTGGGCATAGAATAAAGTTTTTATGTTAAAATCTGTGATGTCGAATTATGAGTAGTAAGAAAGCAGCACCACTTCCAGCATCAAGTGGGGGGCTAATGAGATTCTTTGAGGATGAGACAAAAGGGTTCAAAATTGATCCAAGAATAGTGATATCAGTTCCAATTAGCTTAATTGTAGTTTCATGGGCAATTGATATATTTTTAGCTCCGTGAACAAACCATGGAAGATTCAGATGATGTTTCAAATATACACAATAGGTTTTCCCTTACACTAGTTAATCCAGGTTCACATTATTTTTCACTAGTGGTATCACTAGTAGTAGCTGCAGTAATGGTGCTTGCAACATATTTTGGATATTTATCAGACATTGCAATTGAACAAGTGTGGTACAGAGTACCATTAGTTTTAGGAGTTCTAGTAGTAATGCAATTTTTAGATACAAGATTCTCAAAGAAAAAAGAATATTCAAAATCACTACATTCATCTCTTTTTGGAAACATGTTATGGACAGTTACAATTTTGATGGGATTACTTGCAAGTATCGTGTTAGCAAAAGATATACAATTATTTTTCATTACTTTTGGATTAATTCTTTTTGCTAGTTTTAGAATAGGGATTTACACTACCACCTTAGGGGCAAGTCTCAAAAAAGCTTGGGCCATATGTTTTATTCAACCATTAGCAATGTATTTTGTTTTAATTCCACAGGATATGTGGTTCTCAATACTAAATGAACCGATTGGGTTAGCATATGGTGCAGTGTTTTTGATAATTGCAAGTGCTTGGTCGATTATCACAGATAGAGCAGGAAGACCAGGAATGGAGAGTACTCATAAAACTATTCAAGCATATTTAGCATCACAAGGAAATGATTTTGAAGATGCTGAAAAACTAATGGAACAGCACTCAAGTGAAGCAAAGGTTACCACATCACAATTAAGATTATCATCGCCTAACGGAGATACAGAATTTAGAATGGTACTACCAGAGATACACCCAGGACCATATCATCCAGTTGGAGGAAGTAATATCCCATACTTGATTTACAAAAATTTATCATCATCAGCAATGGTAATGCATAGTATTTCAGATCACGCACTAAATCTTCCATCAAGAAATGAAGTTGAAAATTATTTGAAAAATTTAGAAAATAGTACCATCAAAGAAGAAGGATTAAAATGCACAGAACCAGTAATTGTACAAATAAACAAAGCTAGAGTTACAGGCGTTTTGTTTGGAAACAATCCATTGTTATTTTTGTCATTATCCCCACATGGGATGGAGGACATTCCAAGTTATATGAAAACAGAAATTAGTGAATATGGAAAAAACAGAAATTATTCTAAAATGATGATAGTTGATTGTCATAATGCAATGGGTGAGGAAATTTCCAAAGAAGATGGAGAAGATATGTTAAAAGCTGCAAAATCGTGTCTGGATTCTCTAATCACAAAAGAAAGTTTTCCAATAGAGTTTGGATATGCAAATTCTGATGAAATGGATGTATGGACAGAAGATTTAGGAATGGGAGGATTAGGAATAGTTTGTCTTAAAATAAATGAAAAAAAATATTTTCTAGGATGGGCTGATGCCAACAACATGGAAAATGGGATTAGAGAAAAAATTACTAGTAATTTCTCGAAAAATGATTATCAATTATTAGAGATTTGTACTTCAGATACACATTATGCACCAGTCAAAGCTAGAAACAGAAATGGGTATTATCAATTAGGATTAATCACAAGTGCAGATAAATTATCAAAATGGTTTTTAGATATTGCAAAAAAATCAGAAACAACTACTATGTCTGCTAAATTTGAAATTTTAGAAAATGAGACCAAAGTCAAAGTAATGGGGAAAGGAATCTACGAGGATTATTCAAAAGCATTAGATAATTCTTTGAAAATTACCAAAATTTTTGTAATTGGGTGTTTGGCATTTTTTGTGACTAGTCTTTTCCTATAGTTTTCATTTGATCAATGTTTCCATAAAATTCATCAATAAATGAAGAGAATTGAAAGATAGGCACTATTGGAACATTTTCAATAAAATCGACTTTGTCTTGGTATAATGTAACAATTACAGGTACAGCAATGGCACCTTGAGTTTTTTCAACATATTTTTTGGTTCTTTCAATTTGTTTTTTTACAGCACTAGTTAATGATGAAGTGCTATATCGTTTCCAATGTTTACAGTCAATCAGAATTGCAATTCCCAATCTAATCCCAACTACATCAATTTCCATTCTAGGTTTTGTCAACATCATATTTTTTATCACTGCAAAATCTTTTGAGGACAATATTTCAGCAGTTAATCCCTCAAAATCTCTCCAATCAAGAGCAATTGAAATATCATCGATAGGAAATCCTTTTTCAAGTAAAGCAACTGCAATTTTTAATTTATCCGATACTTCAAAATAATAAAAATTATTTTTTTTTGAACCTATATCATTTTTTATAAATTCATCCAAAATGGTTTTTGAATCATTTGAATTAATTTTTGTAACAGCTGAAAAATCCCGAACAGATACACCTCCAGGAATAATACCATGTAATCCAACTGTCATTTTAGGATGAATTTTCATCTGAATGCTGAGATACATGAAAGGAATTTAGGTTTTAGGGGATAAGAATTTCAGGGTATAATGATATAGGTTTTATTACAAGCATCTTAAATTAACAATATGAAAAAATTGCTAGTAGTCATACTAGCTTTAACAATGATTACAGTTTTGCAAAGTAATTCTTTTGCAGAAAAAAATACATATTTTGATTCAATCAAATTTATTCAATATTTAGATGAAAATACAGCACTTGAAGAAGTGAGAAATGGAAATCTTGATGTATATTATTACACAATTTCTCCAGATAGACTAGAAACACACCAAGCAAGAGAAGGATTGCAAGTTTTTGATTCTACAGGAATTTCATACAGTCTACTAACAAACCCTGCAGAATCTGAAAAATTTAATCCATTTTCAAGTAAAGAAATTAGATTTGCTCTAAACTATCTCATAGATAGAAAATTAATTGTTAATGAATTAATGGGAGGATATGGGTCAATGATTACATCGTACTATAGTCCATCTGAACCAGAGTATCTTACAATAATTGAACAATCAGAATCATATAATTTCAAGTATAATCCAGGACTTGCAAATGAAATTTTTACCAAAGTTCTAACTGAAAAAGGTGCAAAAAAAATCAACAACAAATGGGAAATTAATGGTGAACCCATAGAGATTTCTATTTTTATTAGAAGTGATGATCCAGTCAGAAAATCAATTGGGGAAATTTTATCAGTAGAACTTGAAAAGATTGGATTCATTGTCAAAAAAGATTTTGGAGATCTTAACAAAGCATTTGTGGTAGTATATGGTTCAAACCCGTCAGATATGAAATGGAGTCTATACACTGAAGCTTGGGGACGTTCTGCATTTGTAAAATATGACTCTATAGGACTAGCGCAAATGTACTCTCCCTGGTTTTCAAATATGCCAGGATTTAACGACCCAGCATATTGGAATTATAAAAATGACAAACTAGATGAATTGACTCAAAAAATTTATTCTGCTGAATTTGATACATCAAAACAAAGAGAACAATTAATTCAAGAAGCAGTCACTGAAGGAGTAAATGAATCGGTGAGGATTTTTTTGGCAAGTAAAGTCAACCAATATGTTGCAAATGAAAAAATAAGTGGGATAGTAAATGATTTTGGTGCAGGAGTGCCCAGCAGGTTCACACCCATAAATGCCCAAAGTGAGGAGGATGAATTTGTGATTGGCGTAAAGCAGATTTATCAAGGGGCATGGAACCCAATTATGGGTTTAACTGATACCTATAGTAGACACATTTGGGGAATTATTTCTGATCCTGGAACATTCAAGCACCCATTTACTGGGGAAACATTCCCTGTTAGAGTAGACTGGCAAGTTGAAACTGCAGGGCCAAATGATAAATTAACAGTTCCACAAAAAGCAATAATTTGGAATCCAACATTACAAAAATGGGAAAATATTTCTCAAGGAACTGTTGCAACAAGTAAAGTAACATTTGATTTTAAATTTAGTAATTGGCATAATGGAGAAATGATGGATATGAATGATATTTTATATTCATTATACTTTACAATAGATTGGGGAACACAAGTAGATAAAAACGATAAAACTTTTGATACAGAATATACCCCCAGAGCTGCACAAATGATTGAATCAATCATAGGAGTTAATCAAATTGATGCAGATACACTCGAGGTATATGTAGATTATTGGCATTTTGATGAAGGAGAGATTGCAGAATGGGGGGATACTTGGAGTGTAATGCCTTGGGAGATTTCTGTTGCAATGGAGAAAGCCGTAATTGATGGCAAAGTATCATTTTCCAGGTCAGGGGCTACAAGTAAAAATATCAACTGGTTATCATTAATTGTCCCAAATGATGCAATTTTGATTAAAAATTATTTGCAAGAATTCAAAGAAGAAAATTATATTCCAATAGCATTCAAAAATGAGAATAAAAATTCAGAATATTATCAAAACAGATATGATTCTTCAATCAAATGGATAGAGAATAACAATCACGCAGTGATAAGTAACGGTCCATTTTATTTAGAATCATACGCACCAGAATCTAGAACAATTACAGTAAAAGCATTTGAAGATGACACATATCCATTTAAAATTGGAAAATGGGCTGAATTTGAAAATGTGCAATTTCCAATTATTGAAAAAATTGATTTGAAGAAAGTAATAATGAAAGGAGATGAGTTGAAAATAGGCATAAAAACAGTGAATTCTGATTCGATTCTATATTTTTTAACAAACAATGAAGGGGAGTTAATTGAATCAGAAAACATCAAAGTGAATCATGAGAATATAATGATCAATTTATCAGCAGAAAAAACAGAAAAATTAGGAATCGGTGCAAACAATATCAAAATATTTGCAATGTCTAATTCAGTTTTAAAACCAGACTATTATGAATCAAGTTTCATTGTAACTAATGAAAAAATAGAATTACCAACTAGTAATACAGATGGAATTGAATTCACAGAAAATAAAGATAATCACATAATTTGGATTATTCCAACAATTACAATTGTTGGGATTATTATTTATCTAAAAAAGAGACAATCATAATAGATGATAATCTTTTAGAATGGATTCTATTTGGTCTTCATTTTCAAGTTTAGAGTATTCATCTAAGAGGTTTTCATTGAGTTCATAGAATGTATGTCCCCATTTGAATTTGTCAAGTAATTCTAAACTTTGTTCTCTAAATCCCAAAATAAATAATGATGCAGACAATGCTTCAGCAGTTGTAAGTTTATTGAGTTTAGAATAATTTACAGGGTTTCCTGCAAGCAATGGAGGGAGTTTTCGTTTTATTCCATTAAATTTTTTAGAAAATGCATGATCTGCTAAATTCCAAGAACAATCAATTCCAACAATTGTATTTATTAAAGATCTATCTTTTGGGATTAATGTTTTCTCAGAAAAAGGATCCAAAACCATACCACGATTGCCAATTTTTTTTATATTTTGAGCAAGACCAAATTTAACCATTTTTGCAGCTGTACATTTTTTTGGATCATCTTGATAAAACATCAAAACTTGTAACTTCATATCAATAAATTAGAAAACGAGCAGTATTTTGAATTTACTCTAAAGTCTTGAATGTAACTTTATAATAAAATCTAGACACCTGATCATCTTTGATTACCTCAACATTCCAATTTGAATTAGGTAAGAATTCAGTGGAAGATTCAGGTAATATACTGAATTTTTCTAGGCGTACATCAGGGCCGCTATACCGTATATTTAGATTCATTCCATCAACTTCAACTACATCATAAATTTGTCCAGGTTTTCTAGTTGATTCACTAACTAAACAATCAACATCAGGGCCAATAATGCAAATTCCAGATTCACTTGAAACTTTAAGATTTACAGAAGATTCTTCACCTCGAGTAGGAGTAATTAAAGAGCCAGAAAGTACTCTAGGGGAAATAAATGATGAATCAAAAGTTTTTTCTTCAGTTAGGATTGAAATTGTTTTGTCAGCGATTCTGTTTTCTTTCTCAACTATAGTATTTAATTTTATAGGAGATATATTTTCAACCACATTGAATTGTACATATTTTGTTTCAAAGTTGGCATCAACTGATACTTCATACAATCCTATAGATGAGGATGAGTCAGGAATTGTAAATTCATGAACAAATGAACCAGATGGACTAGGTAGAATTGAAGTTATTGGACCCATATTTGTTCCACAAACAAATGAACCACAGGTAATTTCAGAATCGGATTTTTGAATAACGCCAACATCATATGCTTCAAGGTAAATCAGTTTGTTTGGTTTTCCAGTAATAATTACTACACCACCAGGATGATAGTCAGTTTTATCAGTAGAAACTAAAAGAGATACAGGATCATCAATTCCAAAAATAAAATCATTTGCAACACCGAAAATATGTTCAATATGTTTTCCTTCATAAATTGCTTTTACTTTGTAATTACCTTCTGAAAACAAAGTGATTGGTAATTCAAAAGAACTTTCAAAAGTATCTAAATCAGGATAAACATTTGATTCAAATATTTTTTTAAATGGAAAAGTTCCATCAACAATTTGAACTAAAACTCTTTCAGGAACTACAAGACCTTCAGATCCTTGAACTCTTGGTAGAATAGTGCCCTCAACAACAAGTTTCTCACCAGCTTTATACAATGACTTTGATGTAGAAACGGTGAAAGTAGGAACTATTAATTCATCAGATTCAGGATTTGGAGATACTTTAAAGTAAAGATCAGTGGATTGACCTGGATTTGCTAAATGTATTTTGTACAGACCAAAATTAGAAGGAGATGTAGAACGGTCATTTCCTACTATAGTTGTTTTTTCATATGCAGGTGTTGTCCACTCCCATGTAAAGAAACCACCAGTATTAACAAATATTCCAGATGTATTAGTATCACCACTAGGTTTGTAAACAGTTACAGTTATTCCTCTAGAATCAATGGTAGGAACACCAAGTAAACCAGTAAGGGTTACTTTTTCACCTAAACCATATACAGATTTATCTAAAGAAGCTTGTATTGAAGGATCTGAAATATCTAAAAGATCAATAATGTCAAAGGAAGTAGTTGCTAAAAGATCTTGATATTGTGCTTTAATCACATAAGTGCCTTCAGCAAACAACAATCTATTCAAATCAGAAGATACAGAAAATGTCCCACCCTGTTCAGGGATTGCAGTAAATTCATACCCTACAGAAATTCCACCAGTGGATAGTCTTTTTCCACCTTCAGGCAATCCAATTATTTCAAGTGGATCCCCCTCAGCAGTGGAAATTGTAATTTTTACAACAGGTGTTTCATAACTAGAACGAGTTACGATATCAAGTATTTCGCCGTTAATGATCAAATTATTATCCAAATTAAAATCATAAGTGAGTTTGTTTGTAGTGATTACTAGAGGTTCAGTGTTCAAAACATATGTTTCAGGATTTTCTACTACTTTGATTATTTTTGTGACAGATCCAACATCTTGGTGAACATTAATCAAATAATCACCTAATCTTGTCGCAGTATCTGGAATGGTAAAGGAATATTCAAATTTACTATCACCATCTAACCGTACTAAATCTAAAATTTTTAATACAGACCCACTATTAGATTGGCCAGATTCAGTTCCACTCAATGATAGACTTTTAGTTTGAATGATTTCTAAATCAAGAGAATCTACCCAAAGATTGTTTAACCTTCCAGTTATGTTCACAGTATCACCAACACCATATACTTCCTTATCAGTCCAAAGGGATATCGGCACATCTTCTTTAATGTCCTCTAGAACCTCAAAAGTAGCAGAAGTTGATTTATCAGAATAATCTGCAATAATTTCATAAGTACCATATTGAGGGTTCACAGTTGTAAGAAATAGACTAACAGAAAATTTACCGTCAGTAGGAAACAAATTTCCATTAGATATAGAAACTCCTTGAGAATCAGTAATAGTAAATTTCATGCCTTCAAATGGAATTATTTCACTTGCAATCCCAGTTATTGAAACAGTTTGTCCTGGAATGTATTGTAATTTATCAGTAGTGATGTTAAATGAACCATCTATTATTTCAGCTTGTTCAATTAATTCAAAACCAACTGAAAAATTAGTCTGAGCATTTGCATTACCGTAACTTACAGATACATCATAGTTTCCCTCATTAATTCCAAGAACTTGGTTTAAACTAAGAGTAGTATCATAATGTAGATTCAAATCAGGGTACAGAGAGATAGTTTTGTCAAAGTTTGGGCCCAAGATACGCACGTTAATTAATTCAGGTAAGAATTCAGGTTGAACAGGATTAATTTCTTCAGATATGCTTCCTGAAATTGTTGCAGTATCACCAAACAGATAAGAAGATTTTTCAGATGTAACAGTTACAGAAATAATTTCAGATTCTTGTGTTTCAATTAATTTACCATTAGAAGATCCTGCAGTAGAGGTAACAAATTTCCAATCACCTGAACCATCTAAATCATAACCATCATAGAATCTCTGCCAAGATGTAAAATCGTTTCCAAGATCAGATAGTAAAGGAGTTTTATCAATTACAATTCCATTTTCATCTCTTAGTTCAACTGATTCATTTGAATCAGTAAACCATACACTCTGATAAGAATAAGTCAAAAATTCGCCAGGTTGGATTGTTGTTCCAGCAAGAATAGTCATTGTTTTTTTAAGAACTGTAGTTGATGCAATCTCCCATCCACCTAAATCAATTTCAGAGTCAGTAGGATTGTAAAGTTCCACCCATTCCGAGATAGATGCTGAATCATCTCCCGGAGGATTTATGTCAACTTCATTAATTACAACATGTCCGGGACTAGTTTGAGCATATGCTGGACCAACTAGGCCCACCAGAAGAAACATAGAAAATACTAAAAGTAGATTTTTATTCATTGTGATTTCCTATTTTTTTAGATAAAAGACTCATTTTAGAATGGAATTGAGGAAAAGTTGAGCTAATTGTTAAAGTCATACATCTTAAAATCATTAAAAATTATCATTATTTTTCAGTATTAAGGCTCACGTAGAAATTATTCCTTCAATTCATCACAATTTGGACACTTTTTATCAAAAACTTTGGAACCACATTCCATACAAATTCCCTCACCCACATCTTGTAGAATTGTTTGTTTTCTCTTTGAAACATAGATTTTGATTCCAAAATACATGATTGTCACGATTATTGCAGCATATGCTGCACCCATGAACGGAATTAAACCAATCATAAAGAGTATCAATCCTACAATAAGAACTATATCACGTCGCTCAAATTTCAATAAATTCAGAGACAAATAGAATTCATAAAAACATGCCGGAGCTCAGAGCCATTAGTTTACTTCATTCAAAGTCATTACTCTAACTCTTCCTCATTGCTCGGCAATTACCTCAGATAGTAATTTGATAATAAGATAATGGTGGGATTGGGGAAATTTGAATTCCCGACCTCTGCGTCCCAAACGCAGAATCATACCAAGCTAGACCACAATCCCAGTTAAACACAAGAACGACCCAATTTAAGCTTCACAGATATTGTAAAAAATCAGATAATCATTTTAAAGGCACCAAAAAGATCAAAGTCGTGCAAACAGAAGACTATCTCAAAGCAGGAAAAATTGCATCTGAAGTCAGAGAGATGGTCAGAAAAAAAGACTGGATTGGGAAAACAGTTTATGAAATTTGTGAAGAAGTAGAAGGGGAAATTAAAAAAAGAGGAGCAAAATGTGCTTTCCCAGTAAACACCAGTATTAACGAAATAGCAGCCCATTATACTGCAGAGCCAAATGATCCGATTACCATTAAAGATACAGATTTGGTGAAAATTGATCTAGGAGCTCAAGTTAACGGATACATTGCAGATACAGCAGTAACTGTTTGTTATGATGCACAGTATGATGGATTGGTGCAAACAGCAGAAGAAGCATTGGCAAATGCAATGGCTATGATAAAAACAGGTGTAAAGGCAAGCGATATTGGGCGAACAATAGAATCTACAATTAAACAAAAAGGATTCAAACCAATTGCAAATCTTAGCGGTCATTCATTGGATCAATATACAATTCATGCAGGAAGATCAATTCCAAATATTTGGTCAATTGGAGGATTTTCACTTTCAGAAGATTCAGCATATGCATGTGAACCTTTTGTAACAACAGAACAAGGTGGAGGTTTTGTTAGAAATGGTAAGATAAAAAATATTTTTGCCATAAACTCTAGAAAGAAAACAAAAAATGAAGAAGCAGACAAGTTACTGGATTTTATTTGGGAGAATTTCAACATGCTACCATTTGCATTAAGATGGATTACAAAAGAACGAGAAGAAAAACAAGCAAGAGAATTATTAGAAATATTAGTAAAGAAAAAAGCTGTGCAAGCATATCCAGTATTAATTGAAATAAATGAACAAAGAGTTGCACAGGCAGAACATACATTCATCCCAAATGCAAGTGGGGTAACTGTAACAACTAAGGCATTATAAAAAATGAGACATATTGAGTGATGAAATTAGACCATGTCCCAAATGCAAGGGCATCATGTTCAAAGAACAAGGTGAAACAGTGACATGGTTTTGTCCAGCATGTAATGTGAAATTTAGAACAAAATAATAGTTAATTTATGATTCTAGTTCTTCGCCAAATATTTTTTCAATAATAGAGGTTCCATCGCATGAATTACATTTAGATAATTCAGAAAATAAACAATCACCGTCAATAAATTCTCTTTTTTTCAGCATGCCACATTTTGAACATTTTTCAATAGTATATGCAATAATGATTTTTTTCTTTGAAAAAATCATTGAGGAACTCCAGAGGTATTACCCACACCAATAATTACTATTGATTGACCTTGTTTAGTATTTTCTTTAATCATTTCATAGATTTGAGAAGTAACATCGTTTGATTTTTCAGCAATTTGTTTTGTCATCAATGTAATTGCCTCTTTAACTGATTGCTTCACCACAATAGAAAAGATAGGAATATTTTTCTGTGTTGCAATTTCCTCAATTTGAAATCGTTCAGTTCCAATTCCACCAATAGCTGCACCAAATCCACATGCAACAGATGCGGACTCTTCACCCTCCATTTTTAGTGCAGCATCTACCATGATTATTGCATCAATCTTAGAATTAGAAACAATTGTTTCAAGAGCTTCTGCAGGACGTCCAACTGTAGAACCAGGCCCTTCAGCTTTTATGAGAAATAATTTTCTTCCATCAAAATCAGTTTTTGCAAGAATAGTTTGAAATGCAATTGTTTCTTTTTCACAATCAAGCATTATTTTTCCTACAACCATTGGTCCAATTCCATCACCGATAGGTTGTCCCGTTTTAAATGCAGGAACAGATTTACTCATTGCCTCAGCTTGCTCCATGATGAAAGGAAGTAGCATTTGTAATGGTAAAATTAATGGATAATTGTTTTGTTTTTTTGCAGTCAAAAACATATGATTAACAATCTTGTAAATCATTTGAAGTGAAGATGCGATTTCAAGTAAAGTTTGAACTTTGGTTAATTCAAGATCATTGATTTGAGGCGAGAGTAACTTAATGTGTTCTCGGGTATAATCCTCCCTCATCCTTACAGTGTGTCTAACTTTGTCAACTATTCCATTAGGATCCATGTCAACAGGCATTATTGTAAAATATTCTAAAAATTTATCAATTTTTTCTGTCGGGTCATCATCAAGTTTTAAATTTTTTTTAAGATAAATAATTAATTCACTTCTAGAGTCCACTTTATAGCCATCAAGTTTCTTGAGGGCCTTTTTGATTTCACCTGAAGTAACGTATAATTGAATTCGTTGACCATAAAATACAAAAAGTATGATTGGAAGAATCCAAATCAGCATCATTAAGGGATTACTATCATCACTCATTCCAAATAATTGATCAAAATCAATATTCGTAAGTTCCATCAAACAACGTGCAAGAAAGATCTAAATTAAATCATTCGTCCAAATAGACCCACCAAACCAATTTTAAATTAATATATTTAAAAAATAACAGAGTAGGTTATTCTAAATAAGAATTATTTGATAGGACTTCCCAAAGGGACATCTTCATTGACAGTTAACCAAAATGGTTTATCATCAACATCTGCAGCCAACAGCATTGCATTTGATTCAACACCTGCCATTTTTTTTGGTTCTAGATTTGCAATCACAATTACAGTTTTTCCCACCATTTCTTCAGGTAGAAAATATTGTGCTCCACCAATGATTACATCACGTTGATCATCATTTCCCAAATCAATTCTGCCTTTAATAATTCTGGATTTACCTTCAATAGGTTCAGTTGCAATAATTTTTGCAACTCGAATATCTAATTTTGCAAAATCATCATATGTGATATCAGACATATCAAACACCAATTGTTCCAATTAAAATGAATTTCGATTTTTACTGTAATTCTTTTTTAGTTATTCCACTAGTCTCAATTTCATATTTTAGTGCTGCTGGAAGTTCCACATATTTTTTATTAGCTAAAGCAATAATTTGATCTTCAGGAACATCAACTCGTTTTAATAATTTTCCACGTTGATGAGCATAAGCATTTTTCCAAAAACCAGAAGCATCAAATGTTTCAATTTTAGGCATGTATTTTGTGGGTTTCATTTTCTTTTAAATTTAATTGACTGTGACGGAAGAATGGCAGATGCCATTAGAACTGGAGTTAAAGTTCTGGATTTTAGGCATGTACCCATCACAGTCTATTTTGAATCTAATAAGATTCTAATATATTTTAATGCAGAACAAATTCGGGTAAGATATGGCCACAATTGAAGTAAAAATAGGAATTAATGCTACAGTTGACAAAGTATGGGATATTATATCAGATATAGACAATGAACCAAAATTTTGGAAAGGAACTAAAGAAGTCAAAAATATTTCAAAAGAAGGAGACAAGGTTTTTCGAGAGGTAACAATTGCATTTAGAGATCAAAAATGTATGCAAGAAGTTACACTGTATCCTAAAAAAAAAATTGAAGCCAAATTCACAAAAGGTATCATCAATGGAGAAAAAGTCATTAAAATAATTCCAAATGGAGATGAAACGATCATCCAAACGACTTGGGATATGAAACTTTCAGGAATGATGGGGATGTTTACAGGTGTGATCAAAAAACATATCAAAAGTGGAACAGAGCAAGCCATGCAAAGCATCAAAGAAGAAATAGAGAGATAATTGATGGAATTAATTTTTGATATTTTCATTTACGTAATAATTGTAATTTTAATTGGGGTTTGTGGTGCATGGATTTTTCTCATCAAATCAATGATGGATTCATTTAGACTAACGCCATATCTTGATAAATTTGAAAATAAATCAGAATCAACTCCCAAAGTTTCAATCATTCTTCCAGCAAGAAACGAAGAGAATTTCATAGGGAACTGTTTAGACTCGTTAATCAAACAGGATTATCAAAATTATGAAATCATAGTTATTGATGATTCATCAGATGATTCAACATGGAAAATAATTTCAGAATATGCAAAAATGAATTCCAAAATTGTGCCAGTGTCTGCAAAACCTAAACCAGATGGTTGGGTTGGCAAAAATTGGGCTTGTATGGAAGGATATCATAAAGCCGCAGGAGAACTTTTGTTGTTCACTGATGCAGATACAAATCATTCAAAGAATGTAATATCACTTGCAGTATCACATTTGAATTCATTTGATTTAGATGCATTATCTGCAATTCCAAAAATGCTGACACTGGATTTTTGGACTAGTATTACACTTCCAATGATTTCCACATTTTTACATACTAGATTTTCTGCATTAAATGTAAACAATCCATCAAAGAAAACAGGCTACTTTTTTGGTAGTTTTTTTATCATGAAAAAAGAAACTTATGAAAAAGTTGGAATGCATGAAGGAGTAAAAAATGAAATAATTGAAGACGGAGCTTTAGGGAAAAAAGTCAAAGAGTCAGGATATAAAATGAAGATGGTCAGAGGAGAGCATCTAATTGAAGCAGTTTGGGCACGAGATAAAGGTACATTGTGGGATGCTCTAAAAAGATTAATGATTCCATTATATCTTCAAAGTGGAAAAATTGCTATTGGTATTTTCTTTGCAGTATTATTTTTATTATTTATTCCATTTCCGATATTGCTAACATCTATTACAATACCAACAGAATCAATATCTACAAAAATACTTTGTATTACTGCAGCCATGGCCTCAATTCTAATCTATATTGGTGCAATAATAGAAGTGAAAATAGGTATTGGTTTAAAATTAGGATATGCAGTATTTGCGCCACTAGGCAGTATTGTCGTAGTATTAGGATTCTTGAGCGGATTACTTCAAGCAAAAAGATCATCATCGATTTCATGGCGAGGAAGAAAATATTCTATGAAAGACCATACTCAAAATTCCATTAATGTATAGGAATCCTTTTAGATAGAAAATAAGGATTAAAAAATCTCATGGACAAATCAGGATTGTTAGTTGGAAGTGCTTTAGGAGCAATGGCAGTAATTACAATTTTTACAGTTTTTTTCATATCACCCCCAGAACCAATCAATTCAGCAATTGATTCAAGTGAAAAGTACGATATCCAAACGAAAAAACAAGTTGAGCCTTATTCAAATAATTTATCATTAAGTGAAATTTTTGAAAAAACAGAACCAGGAGTAGTTAGGGTCAATGTTCAAAGAACAAATTCTGTTGATGGAGTAGGAGGTATTGGTTCAGGTTTTGTTTTTGATAAAAAAGGACACATAATTACAAATGCACATGTAGTGAGTGATGCAACAAAAGTAGTAATAACATTTCTTGATGGAAGGTCATACAATGCAGAAATAATCGGAGCTGATGAGTATACAGACATTGCAGTAATCAAAGTCAATGCAGATTTTTCATTATTACAACCAGTGTCACTCGGAGATTCATCTACACTCAAAGTAGGAGAAGAAATTACTGCAATAGGAAACCCATTTGGATTATCAGGATCAATGACGTCAGGAATTATCAGTCAAGTGGGACGATTACTTCCAACAGAAAACCAATATTCAATTCCAGACGTAATTCAAACAGATGCTGCAATAAATCCAGGAAATTCTGGAGGGCCATTGTTAAACATGATGGGAGGAGTGGTTGGAATTAATACTGCAATTCAATCCAATACAGGATCAAATACAGGAGTAGGATTTGCAATACCTTCACAAACTATTGCTAAAATTGTTCCCACATTAATTGAGAAAGGAGAGTACAAGCATCCATGGATTGGAGTTTCAGGTCGAGATATTGATCCAGATTTAGCAAAAGTGTTGAAAGTAACAGATGCAATAGGTTTTTTGATAGTCGCAGTTGTCGAAGATAGTCCAGCATCTAAAGCAGGATTAATTGGTTCAGAAAAAACAATTGAAGTTGAGGGAGTGAATTATCCAATTGGAGGAGACATCATTGTAGCAGTTGATGGAATTGAAGTAAGACAGATTGACGATATTTTGATACATCTGCAAAGAGCAAAATCCATAGGTGATGAAATGGTGTTAGAAGTTTTAAGAGATAATAGAACTACAAACATCACAATAATTCTACAAGAAAGACCAAATGTAAATTAGAAAAATACAAGCATAAATACTTCCAGTCAAGAATTCATTCTATTGAACAAGCTTGTCTTAAACTCTGAGAGCTTAAACAATGTTTTAGAGAATAAAACAATCTCACGTCAAGAAATAAATGATATTTATCAACATGCAAGAAAAGATCCTAGAGAACTTTTTTCTGTTGCACAAAATTTAAGAAAAAAATTTAAAAAAGAGACAGTAACATTTTCAAAAAAAGCATTCTTCAATATTATTAATCTCTGTAAAGATACTTGTTCGTATTGTACATACAAGGCAGAACCAGGAGATGTAAAACTCTCATTAATGTCAAAAAAACAAATTTCAGAATTATTACAACTTGCAAAAAAATACAAATGTGTT
>Ga0257127_1000733_pt1 | contig 26700 bp, 19 predicted proteins | sample SI060_135mmetaG_FD_190152 | JGI IMG/M metagenome (GOLD analysis project Ga0257127, IMG submission 190152) | Marine microbial communities from Saanich Inlet, British Columbia, Canada - SI060_135m | ecosystem: Environmental > Aquatic > Marine > Inlet | place: Canada: British Columbia | collected... | reverse complement strand
GAACGTCCACCTGCTGATGAAATGGTTATGGTACTAAATGGATTAGATACTGACTTTGATACTGAAAATAATTTTTATGCTGCAAACACTATCCCATTTTATTATCAACATCATCCAATCCAAATTAGCACTAATGAATTAATTCGAGTTTATGTTGTTAATATGGTCGAATTTGATCCTATCAACAATCTCCATCTTCATGGTAATTTGTACAAATATTATCCTACAGGAACTGACCTTGTACCATCATTTTACACTGATATGATAACTTTATCTCAAACTGAGCGTGGAATCATGGAATTTGAATATGATTTTCCAGGAAAATACCTCTTTCATGCTCATAAAGTTGAATTCTCAGAAAAAGGCTGGGTTGGAATATTTCTAGTAAATGAAAACCAAGATGAAAATGTTCAGGAATCTGACTATGGAACTTAGTAGTAATTCTTCAAAAATAAAAGTAATTGCAAGTGGATTAATTCCATTCCTTTTTGTGATTCTGTTGATGGTCTATATTTTTGGACCTGGGGCAGAATTATTGGATTTTGGAATAATGTTGCCTGAAATTACAATTGAAAAAATAGATTTTATTGATTCTGAAATTCAGGCAACTGTCAGAAATACTGGACATATACCTGTTGAAATAGTCATGGCTGATATCAATGATAGAATTCAACCCGCAGCTGTTGAACCGGATCGATTTTTGGAAAGATTTGAAACTACTTTGGTTAGAATTCCTTTTGAATGGAATGAAGCCGAGCCATACACTATTGGTATTACTGTTGAAGATGGAACAAGATTTGAAAAAGAAATTGAAGCAGCTGCTCCTGCATTAGAATTATCTTTAGATCTTGCAATATTTTTTACAATTATTGGAACATATGTTGGAATTATTCCTGTTATGATTGGATTATTATGGCTTCCGTTTATCAAAAGAATTAGTAAACAAAAATATCATTTCTTTTTGGCATTAACTGTAGGTTTACTTCTTTTCTTAGCTATTGATTCTATTGAAGAAGCAATTGAAGTTTCTAATGAAAATTTAGCTGATAGTTTCAATGGAACGTTGCTTATTACAACAGTAACTGTGTTATCATTTCTTGGATTGTATTATTCTGGAAACAAACTTGTTGAAAAAGCAGGTTCCTCAAAATTCACAAAACCTGTTGCCATAGCTTTAATGATCTCAATTGGTATTGGGTTACATAATTTTGGTGAAGGACTTGCTATAGGTGCAGCTCTTGGTATGGGATCAATTGCATTTAGTACATTTTTGATTATAGGATTTGCTTTGCATAATACTACTGAAGGTATTGCAATTGCAGCACCTATGTCTAGAGGAAAATTAATGATTGGAAAACTTGCTGCCATGGGCATAATTGCTGGCAGTCCTGCCATTTTTGGAGCTTGGATGGGTGGTTTTGTTTATTCTCCTTTTACATCAGTAATTTTCTTAGCAATTGGAGCAGGTGCAATCTTTCAAGTAATTGTTGTTATTATGAAATGGATTCAAGAAGAAAATGACCAAAATCTTTCTACCATTGCTGTAGTATCTGGGATTGCAGTTGGAATGTTGGTAATGTATCTAACTAGTATCTTAGTCTAATTTGGTTCTGGATGAATGGTAATTACAGAATTTTTGATTTCAATTCTGATGATATGCTCAATTTCTGATGTTAAATCATGAACTTTTTCAATTGACAAATCTTTGTTAAATGAACAATCAATATCTATTTTCAAAATATTTTCAAATTTCAAAGATACAATTCTACCTATTTTCTTAATGTCTGGATATTTTTCTAATATGGTTTTGATTTTTTCTTCAGTTTCAATATCCTCGATATTGATATTTTCTGGAACAGTAACAAATGGTTCTAGATGAATGGTGGCATGTTCAATCTCTGGAATTTGTTCTTGAATTTTTTGTTCTATAATTTCTGAAATTCTATGAGCTGAAGATAAATTAATTTCTCGTTCTACCATTACGTGTAAATTAGAATATGTCTTACCCTTTGTTTTGTGTGTGGTAACGTTGTGAACCCCTTTAACACCCTCTACATTTTGTGCAATATCTAATATTTTTGCATCTAGTGGAACATCTTTCCAATTTGGTTCAAAATGAATGGTGGTTGATGCATTTGGGATTTTATTTTTTATGTTTCTTTCAACACTATCACTAATTTCATGAGCTTTCTCAAAACTAGTATCTCCTCTAAGGGCAATTGTGACATCTGCAAAAATTATATCTCCTGATCTTCTCATAAGAATTGATCCTGTATCCACTACACCTTTGGTTAACATTGAAATTTCTCTGACATTTTTTACAAGTTCTGGAGATATAACATCAGTCAAATCTAATGCTGTTTTGTATACTAATTTTACACTCAATATTGCTAGTAAAATTCCTAGTATTAGTGCTGCAACAAAATCTCCAAAATACAAGCCGTATGAAACTAAAATGATACCTACAATTGCAACAATTGTGGAACCAAGATCCATGAAAGCATGATAGAAATCTGCTTTCAAAGTAGCACCTCCAATTTTCTTAATAGATCTTCTTAGAATGATAATTCTGAAAAAATCAATCCCAATAGTATACAGTCCTCCAATTATTGCAAATAATCCTGGTATAACACTAGGTGGTGGACTTTGTAATCTGTTGATAGATTCGTAAATGAAAAAACATGCAATTAGAAAAATTGCTATTCCTCCAATCAAACCTCCTAGTGATTCTATTTTTCCATGTCCATACGTGTGTTCGGCATCTGGAGGTTTAATTGCCCATCTTGCTGCTAAAAGTAAAACAAGAGTTACTACACTGTCTAATAACGCATGAATACTATCTGTGATGAGTGCTAGACTGTTTGATATTAAACCAAAAATGAGTTCTATTAGAAATGCTGAAAATATAGCTAAAAGTGAAATTTGTAAAACTCTAGTTCTTTGAACAAACATTTTCCTTATTTTTGATAGTTTGAATCACGTATTACCGTTTTCTAAGAAGAAATGATACGACAACGTTATTTGTGAGAAAATTAGGTTTTATGCATATTGAATATGATCTATTTCTCTTTAATCATAGTTTTTTCAATAATGTTACTTGTTCCTGCTATTGATGCTGAGGCATCAAGTAATCCAAACTTGTTTGTATCTGCTGAAAACTCTCAATTTAATAATTATTTTTCAGGTTCAATGGTAATTGAGGTTATAGTTCGAGATTCAAATTTGTCTGATACTGATGATGGAAAAGGTGAACCTGACGTTACACTTAATGGAAAAACGTTGAGAATGATTCAGGCAACTGATGGTAATTGGTATGCATATTTTGCAAATGTTGAAAAAGCAAAAATTGCAGATTCCACAGTTGGTTTGGCTGGAAAAGGTCTGGATTTTGGTGTTTTTTGTAGCCGAGATACGGCATCTTCCGTATTTGGAATTTCTCTTTCTGAGACTGATGGTGTTGCAGTGCCTCAATCTGATGGTTTAATTGGATTCAAGAATGGTGATTCATCATTAACTGCATGTACTGGTTCTCCAACCGGTTCTGCAAATTTGAATAATGTAGTTAGACAAGCAAAATCTATCAATACTAATTCCAACATCCCTGTTGGGCAAATTGGATTGGATTTTGATGCTTGGCCATTAATTCAACTTTATTCATTTGATGATGTCACAATCCAATACAATCCTGGAGGCCCATCCCAACAAGTTTCACTTGAATATGATGACATGGAAAATATTTCTTTGAATATTGATAGAGATCTTTATCCTGTAAATTCTGAAGTCTTTCTTACTGTAAATGATTTTCAGTTAAATCAAGATCCTACCGATGAGGATTCTTGGACATTTGATATTGATTCAAACCCTTCTACATTTTATCAAGCATTTGATAATTCTGGTAATAATGATGCAAATGGAAATGCGGGATTAGTAGATTTAATTCCCACTCTCTCAAATTTGAATTTTAAAAATAATGGTAAACTTTCCTTAACTCTTGGAAATGTACTTGAATTACAAATAAACAATGATCAACCTGATTCTTCAATTGACGCTGATGGAGTTTCAAACACTTTTTCAAATATTGTTACCTTAGTTGAACGAGAACCAAATTCAGGAATTTTTGAAAGTTTTGATTCTAGTGATGATTCTGTAATGGGTATTCTTAGTAATGCCCCACGTGGACAAACTGGACAAATTACTTACAATGAAAAATCTATTTCAGTTTTAACTGGATTCTCCACTTCTTCTGTTTCAGTTGGTAGTGAACCTACACTAACCATTGCAAATGGTAACACCCTACGTCCCGGAACAGTATATCCTGTAATTTTGAATGATCCTGATCAAAATCTAAACACTGGTGCTCGTGATGATTTGGATGTATTTAGAGCAACAGCCCTTATCCCTACTATCACTATTGGAAACCCCCTCACTTTGGAAAATGCTCAAAGTTCAAATTTTTATCCAACCACTCCTCTTGGAGTAGCTGTTTCTGTAACTTCATCAGTACCTAATTCAAATTCTGATAGGCTGATAATTGACACAACTGGAGTTGGCACATATGAGGTATTTTCAGCAAACTTAGGTTTTTCTGCATCATCGTTATCTTCCCTTTTACTTGATTCTTCTAAATCTAATACAAGTGGTACAAACTGGATAAATTATGATTTAAGATCCTTTGAAAAAGATTTAGGAGTTTCTGATTTTAGCGATACATCTTTTTCACTTTCTTTTGGAACTCTTGGGACGTCCTCTATAACAATAATTGACGCTGGTGATATTTCATCTCCTAAAGGATTCATCCAAATTGATGACGCTGATGTAATAGCAATAGCAGCTAATGCTGGAAACGTATTCCTGCTGATTGATTTCGATTCTTCTGATGATAATACTGGCGTAATTGCTGTTTCTAATGAAGTAAATAACCAACCCCTCATTTTAGACTTTTTTTCCTTTGGATTACAAAATGACAATAGCATAAATAATTCAATTTATCGTTTTGAATTAGAAGAAACTCTGGATAATTCTTCAATTTTTGATGGTACTATTGAATATGCTGTAACCAACCAACTGAACATATTAGATCCAAATTTTATTCAAACTATACAGACAATAGATGATGAAATAAAAATTATTGTAACTGATAGATTAATTGATGAAGAAGGCATTGCAATTTCATATTCTGATTTAGATGCAGCTGGTGTAACTACTACAACTTCTATCAAATCTGACGTTTCTACAAATTCTGGAATTGTTTCTACCCAATCTACCACATTCCGATTTGGCCACCCTGTTACTATCACTCTCAAAGATTCTGATCTTAATTTGAAAAGCGATACTGTTGAGATCTATTCAACAATTAATGATTCAAACTCTGCCAATGTTGATACTGTGGGAAAAGATGGTGAAATTTTATTGGAGGTAAAACTCAAAGATATTCGTTACAAACGTTGTACCGTTAATGGCGTTGAACATGGTGGTTTAGCATCAACTGGATTCACTCTTGTTGAAACAGGACCTAGTACTGGTATTTTTGAAGGTGTTTTTAAAATGCCATCTCAAATTTGTGATAAAACAGGTTCCAAATTAATTTCAACTGCTGGTGGAAGTCTTGATGCACGTTATTATGATTCTCGTGATGCTTTTGGCAATGAAAATATTTCTAGCTTGTTACGTTCACAAACAAGTATTTCATTTTCTAGTCCTGCAAAATTAAATCAAGATAAAATATCATTACCTGATGTCGGTTCTGTTAAGGAAATTATTTTATCTGGAAGTATTGAACATCAAAAACGCGGAACACCATTATCTATATCACTTACAAATCCTGATGGGACAAATCAAAATTTTGCTGCAACTCTAAGTAATAGTGGTGGTTACAAATCAATTTTTACTGTAAATTCTAATTCTTTACCTGGTACCTATTTTATTCAACTTTCATATGATGGTAAAAATCTTGAAACTTTATCGTTTTCTGTAGTCTTAGAAGAAATCCCTGATTGGATAAAAAATAATGCAAAATGGTGGTCTTCTGATAGTATTTCTGATGATGAATTCCTTGATGGAATTAAACATCTTATTGAAATTGGAATTATTTCTGTAACTCCCTCTGAAATGAATAACTTTGATCAAGAAATCCCTGATTGGATAAAAAATAATGCAAAATGGTGGGCTGATGATAAAATTCCTCAAAATGAATTTGTCAAATCAATCCAATATTTGGTTAAAAAAGGCATAATTCGAATATAATACAGTCAATTTTTCTTTGATTGAAAACATAAATACTGATAATTCCTGAAACAAAATGAAAATGAAACTAATGGGATTCTTGGCATTTGCATTATTGTCTATTTCAATTCTATCTTATGGTTTAACTGGATCTGCATATGCTCAAACTGAGGGACTTCCATTATCTGTCTCATCTGAATTACCATCTTATGCAAATGGTGATACTATTGTAATTTCTGGCATGATTAAGACTTTAGCAGCATATACTCAATCTGTAACTATTGTAGTTGTCAGCCCTGATGGTAACATTGTCACCATTGCACAAGTAATTCCAAATACTGATGGTAGTTTTTCTACTACTGTAAAAGCTGGTGGCACTATGTCTGTTAATGGTGATTATGAAATTAGAGCACAATATGGTGCCCAAAAAATTACTAATACTTTTATTTATACTGGTGGCTCTGGAACAACACCAGTTGTTGTAGAACCAGAACCAGTTGTTGTAGAACCAGAACCAGTTGTTGTAGAACCAGAACCAGTTGTTGTAGAACCAGAACCAGTTGTTGTAGAACCAGAACCAGAGGTACAATGTGGTGCAGGAACTCATGCAGATGCAAATGGAATTTGTCAACTTGATACACCTACAAAACCAACGGGTGGCGGTGGTTGTTTAATTGCAACTGCAGCTTATGGATCTGAATTAGCACCACAAGTTCAATTCTTAAGAGAAATTAGAGATAACACTGTAATGAGTACTAGTGCAGGTGCATCATTTATGACAGGATTTAACCAATTGTATTATTCATTCTCACCAACAATTGCTGATATGGAACGAGAAAATCCAATGTTTCAAGAAGCAGTTAGAGTATTTATCACACCTATGATATCCACATTGTCTATCATGACTTTAGCTGATACTAATTCAGAAGCAGAAGTTTTAGGATTGGGTGTCTCTGTAATTATGCTTAACCTTGGAATGTATATTGCAGCACCAGCATTTGTTGGAATCAAGTCTTACAAACATTTCAAATCTAGAAAATAATCCTCTTTAGTTTAATTCTAGTAGGTTATTATACTGAATCTTGTAATGTTTGTTAATGCAATTTGAATATGAGGAATTTGAAACTGTAGAAGATTTCTTTATGTATTTGGCAGCTGCAGCACCACCTATGAAAAATACCATTCCAATTAATTCTTACAAGGAAAACATAATGTCTTTTATTCCATTGAGTCCTTCTACTGGAGAATCATATTTGATGCTTTATGCTAGTGGTTCACTTGAGCCAGGAATTTATGAATTTGATGTAACATCAAAGTCTTACAAAAAAGTTGAAAGTATTGAAAGGGCAGACAAAGTCTATTTTATTTCTATAACTCCAAAACGAAATACTATAGCAGATATTGCTATTCAAAAATTATAGTTTTTTTGTCTGAATTTTTGGGGCAGATACAGATCTACTTCTTGCATATTTATCAATAATCTGGTCTGGAGTTCTTCCATTAAAGAGATCTTTACAAAGACCTCTGAGATACCTCATAATTGCCCAAGTTCCTGCTTTGAGAATACCATACATGAAAACCTTCATTGGTGGACCATATGTCTTATTTCTAAGAATAATTGGAATGATGTCATTGATGACACGAAGGTTATTTTCCCAACATTTCCAAAACAGTGTAAATTGTGCTTCATTCAAATTTCCAAAATGCATTGAATTCTTTTCACTAAAATCTTGATAAAGTAACGGTGCTACTAATCCTCTAAAGTTCATTTCTCTAAAGTCACTCATCATATCAATGGTAAATTGAACATCATCTGGAGTTTCATCTGGCCATCCAATTATAATTGTGGCAGCTGGGAACCAATGATTGTCATTTAGAATTTTTGCACCTTCTCTTACTACACTACCCCACTCTTCAGTTGAGAATGGTTTTGTTTTCACACCTAAGTGTTTCTTAACCATGTCTGGTGAAACTGTCTCAATTCCTAGATTGGTTGCAAGCCATCTTCCTGACTTGTCTTGTCCATTGATATGTGAAATTTGTTCCATTAATGTTGGATCTGCAGCAACTGCAGAGAATGTCATATGTGTTGTTCCAATAAAGTTTGCACCAAGTCCCTTTAATGATTTCCATAAATCTGTAATTACATCTCTGTTGGGAATGAAATCTCTATTATCACATCCATAAAGTAACATTTCATCTGAATGTAACCAAATTGAATCAAACCCATAATCTAGATTGATCTTTGCCTCATGCTGCAATCTTTCTATGGGGAGATCTTTCTTTGATCTTTTGTTGACGTCACAGAAATCACAACCCCTGCCACAGCCTCTCATTGCCTCAATCAAGGAATTGATTGTAGGGCCTTCAATAACTGGAATATTTTCAAGATTTCTTACAAAACAATGCATTAATTCTGGTGCATCATTTTTTTCTAAATCTTGGAATAGATCAACTGCTAATTCATCAGCTTCTCCTACAACAACTGTGTCTATTCCATGAATCTTCATTCTATCTGATTTTGCTAATTCCCATGCTCCATTTCCTCCAACTACAACTTTGAAATCATATTTCTTTTTGAGTTGAATTATGCTGGCACACATTTTTTTAAATTTCATTGCAACATATGATAATTTTTCTGGAGACATTGTTGTGGTAACTGGTGCCATTCCAAGAGGATCCATCACATTAATTCCAACTACTTTGGTGTCCGGTCCAATTGATTTGTGTAACATATCAGGGTGACCTATGAATACTTCTTCACGTTTGTAACCTCCTTGAATCAAAGAACTTTCAATTCTTCTTAATCCTATTTGAGCAACCTTTGCCTCACCTGTAATTGGATCTGTTTCTACTGAGGGACAAAACACTTTATCAAAAACCCATTCAGGTAAAACCTCGTACGGTCCACATGCAATAAAACCATACAAAAAATTTCCTCTATAATTTGTCATCAAACTACGATCAGCAGTAAGTACAACACGTTTACCCGACAATCACACAGTTTCGTTTTGCTATATTATATATGATTTACGAGTGTAATGCCTAATTCTTCCTTTGAACTATTTTTTCCTAATTGCTCTATTTGCAATATTTGCAGCAATTCCTCCTGCTGCAATCCCATTATCTATGTTAACTACTGATAATCCTAGTGAACAACTTTGAAGCATTGATGCAAGTGCAGTAATCCCTTTTCCACCATATCCATATCCTACTGATACTGGAATTCCTATTATTGGAATATCTATCATGGCTGAAACAAGTGTTGCCAAAGCACCTTCCATGCCTGCGGCAACTATTATACAATCCACATCTTCTTTGATCATTTTTTTTAAAACTGGAAATATTCTTTGAATTCCTGCAACTCCTACATCATAGCTTGTAATGCATTTACAGTTCATTGCCTCACACATCAATCTGGATTCTTCTGCTACACCTATGTCTGATGTACCAGCTGTAATAATCCCAACTTTGCCCCCTTGAAATTTTATCGGTTTTTTAAATAATAATATTGATGATGAATTTTTTCCAGTTTTTATTTTAACTTTTAACTTTTTTGCAAATGTTGTGATTTTTGAATAATCCTCTTTTTTAATCCTTGATATGATGATTGAATTTGTTTTCTCTAATGTTTTTTTTGTGATTTTTTTAATTTCCTCTAATTCTTTTGTTTCTGCAAAAATCACTTCTGGAATCCCTTTCCTTTTCCTTCTATTGATATCAATTTTGGCAATTCCTTCGATCTCTTCAATTGAATAAAGGGACAAAAGCTTTTTTGCACTTTTTATTGAAATTTTTCCTTTCTCTAATGATTCTAAAATTTCCTGAATTTCCAATAGTATTTTTTCTTTGTTTAGATAAAAAAATGCTTAGATTTCAATTCCTGAAATTGCACTTTTTACGCTGTTAACTGCTTTATCAAATACCTGCCTTTCTTCATCATTTAGATCTAATTCGATAATTTCCTCTACTCCCTTCTTCCCGATAACTGCTGGAACTCCAATTGTAACATCTGAATGTCCATATTCACCATCAAGATACGTTGCAACTGGAATGACTTGCTTTCTATCTCTTACAACTGCTTCAATGATTGCTGAAATTGCATTTCCTGGCGCATGTACTGTTGCACCTTTTAGTTCAATGACTTTGGCTGCAACTTGTTTTGTGTTGATGATTAACTCATCTAACTTTTCTTTTGGAAGCATTGTGGATAATGGAATTCCTGAAACTGATGAAAATCTTGGTAAGGGCAACATATTTTCACCATGCTCCCCAATTACAAGAGCTCTGATGGAGTCTCTTGAATGACCTGTTGCTTCATGAATAAATTGTCTAAATCGTGATAAGTCAAGCATTCCTCCCATACCAAACACTCTACTTCTATCAAATCCAGATACCTTGTGAGTAATGTATGCCATTGGATCAAGTGGATTTGTAACTGGAATTATCATAGAGTCATCTGCATATTTTTTGACATTTTCAACTACACTTTTTACAATTGTTGCATTAATCTTCAAAAGATCCATTCTTGTCATTCCTGGCTTTCTTCCAGAACCTGCCACTACTACTACTATATTGGAACCTCTCATGTCTTCAAAATTATTAGAACCCTTTACTTCTACATCTATTCCTTGTTCAGATAACATGTGATTGATGTCCATTGCCTCGCCTTGAGGTAGCCCTTCTGCAACATCTAGTAACAAAATTTGATCATCTAATCGCTTTAATGCCGAGAATAATGCTGCATCTCCACCAACTTTCCCTGAACCAATAATTGTAATCATAAATCATACTCTAAATTTTCAATAATTAAATCTAATGAAATTCATTAATTTTTAGTCGAATTTATAAGTATTTTTGACAATTTTCAATTATGGTTGTTGTAATAGATCCACAGATTGCTGGAATTTCTGGAGATATGCTTCTTTGTTCTTTAGTGGATTTAGGTGCATCAAAAAATAAAATTATTGATGGTATTAAAAAATCTGAAAAATTTCTTCCAAATTCAACTATTAAGAAAATTGATTTTCAAAATATCCAAAAACACGGAGTAGATTCTACACAATTAATTTTAGAAATAGATGAAAATATTCATGAAAGAACGGGGTCAGAAATAAAAAAAGCAATTATTGAATCTGTGAATTTACTTGGACTTTCAGAAAAAGCAAAAAAATTCTCAGAGTCATGTATTGATTCTCTTATATTTGCTGAATCAAAAATTCATGGAATTCCAGAAGACTCTGTTCATTTTCATGAAGCCTCAAGTATTGATACTTTGATAGATATTGTTGGAGTGGCAATCGCATTAGATGATTTGGGATTCTATGATGAGAAAATCTTATGTTTACCTGTTTCAGTTGGCAGCGGCTCTGTTACATTTTCTCATGGGGCCATGTCTAACCCTGCAAGTGCAATTCTTGAAATTTTTAAAAATTCAAACTTGGTGATTAAAGGAAATGATTCTGATGCTGAATTAACTACCCCTACTGGTGCCTGTATTTTGGTTAATTTAACAAATATTCCTGCTGAATTTTACCCTTCAATGAAAATTGAATCTATCGGTTATGGTGCAGGCCAAAAAGATTTTGAGTCTTTTTCAAACGTCTTAAAAATTGTAAAAGGTCGTGATGATTCCTTTAATGTTGACTCTGTAAAAATACTTGAAACAAATGTTGATGATGTTTCTGGAGAAATATTAGGTAATCTAATTGAAAAAATCATGTTAAAAGGTGCTAAAGACGTTTCAATCTATCATGGTATAACAAAAAAAGGAAGACCAACAAATTTAGTATCTGTGATTTGTGATGATATTAAAGTAGATGAAATAGTTGATATTTTGGTTCTTGAAACTGGAACTTTGGGGGTGAGAATTTCTGAATCAAATCGTTTTATTGTTCCACGTTCAGATCATGAGACTACACTAGTTTTTAATAATCAATCTTTTAAAATCCATTACAAAAAATCTTCATTTAAAGGTAAAACTGATTTTAAAATTGAATTTGATGATTTGAAAACAATATCTAATTCAATTGATAAATCAATAAAAGAAACTAATTCTATTTTACGGAAAGAAATCAAAAAATTGGAAAATATATGATGAATAAACTTGATGAGTTAAAAAATTGGTTTGGTGATAAAAATAAAGTGTTCATAGCATTATCTGGAGGTGTTGATAGCGCACTAGTTGCATATGCTGCATTTCAACAATTAGGTGACTCTGCAATTGCAGTCACTGCTGATTACAAGACTTTGTCTAAAGAGGAACTAGAAACTGCAAAACATATTTGCTCAGAAATTGGTATTGAACAACTTTTCTTGGATTATGATGAACTTGATAATCCTGAATTCACAAAAAATGATTCTACTCGTTGTTTTCATTGTAGATTGGAGTTGGGAGACCACTTGCTTGAATTAGCCAAAAAACATGATGTTTCAATAATTGTTGATGGCACAAATCTTGATGATTTGGGTGATTTTAGGCCTGGAATTAAGGCATTAAAACAAAATGGGATTAGAAGCCCTCTTGTTGAAACTAAATTTTCAAAATCCCAAATTCGCGACATTGCAAAATCTGTGGGATTGTCCGTATTTGACAAACCGTCTAATTCTTGTTTGGCATCAAGAATTCCATGGGGACAAAGAGTCACTGCTGAAAGATTAGCTAGAATTGAATATGGTGAAATACTTGTCAAACAACTTACAAAAACAAAACAAGTACGTGTACGTGATTTTAATGGCATTGCAAAAATTGAAGTTGAAAAAGAAATGATATCTGTGTTTAACGATGATATTTTAAAACAACTTGATGAGAAATTACAAATGATAGGATTCTCTTCAGTTCAAATTGATCCGGAAGGATATAAACCAGGAAAAATTAATGTGATTGCAGATTGATATATTTAGATAATGCTGCATCAACTAAAATTCATGACGATGTTTTAGAATCAATGCTACCGTATCTTAAAGAACAATTTGGTAACCCTTCATCTATCCATCGTTATGGTAGATTGGCTCATAAGGCAATTGAAAAAGCAAGAAAACAAATTGCGTCATTAATTAATGCTGATCCCTCTGAAATTTTAATTACTTCTGGTGGTACTGAATCAAACAACACTGCACTAAATGGAGTGGTTATGAAAAAACAATCTAGTCAAATTATCACATCTCAAATTGAACATGATGCAATTTTAGAACCATGTAAAAAATTATCTCAAAATGGATTTGATGTACATTATGTTTCAGTAGACAAATTTGGTTTAATTGATATTTCTGATTTAAAAAACCATCTTTCTGAGAACACTAGTATCGTTTCAATAATGTTTGGAAATAACGAAGTTGGTACCATTCAACCTATTTCTGAAATTGTTAAACTATGTCATGATAATAATACCATTTTTCATACTGATGCAATTCAAGCAGTAGGTAAAATCCCAATAGATGTCAAAGAATTAGGAGTAGATTTACTTTCTATTTCTTCTCACAAACTTTACGGTCCTAAAGGAATAGGCGCATTATACATCAAAAATGGGATTGGTATTGATCCTTTAATTCTGGGGGGTGGTCAGGAGTCTGGATTACGTTCAGGAACTGAAAATGTTGCAAATATTGTAGGTTTTGGAAAATCTTGTGAGATTGCAAAAAATAATCTCTCTGAAAATCTTGTCCATATGGAAAAACTACAAAATTCTTTAATTGAAAAAATCTATTATACTATTCCAAAAGTAACTTTGAATGGTCATCCACAATTAAGATTGCCCAATAACGTTCATTTCACATTTCTTGGTGTAAATGGAGAGGATTTGATTATCAAACTTGATGAATATGGTATTGCAGCATCCACTGGCTCTGCTTGTTCTGTTAATACTCAAAAAGCTTCACATGTTTTACAGTCTATGGGGTTTTCACTTGAACAAATTACTGGATCTTTACGATTAACCCTTGGAATTTTTAATGATGAAAAAGAAATTGAACAAACTGTTGAAACTCTTAAAAAAACAGTTCAAGAACTACGAGCAGTTTCTCCATTTAAAGAAAAATATTCTTTTACTTTTGAAAACTAAATTTTTATTTGAAATTTATTTCTGGTACTGATAATTATTGTCATTATCCCTACTATCAAAACTATCATTACCATTGTTCCAAATTCTGGAACGACATAAGTACCAATAATTTCTATCTTTGAATCACCTTCCTCAAAATTGATTGTTATTTTTCTTGATTCTGATAGTACGACTGATTCTTCGTATGCTACATCTATCCCATCTATTAAAATTATAAAAATATCGTCTTTCCCATCTTGTTTTTCAGCGCCTATGAATTCTCTAGGTAAATCTAATGTAATGGATCCATCATCACTTGTTTCTATTTCTACTTCTAGTGAAAAATTACTTGGATTTATTATGATGTCTTTAACGATACTTCCTTTAATTACATATTCTACATCAAATGTTCCTTTACTTCCTGCGTTTACATCAAAATTTTCTTTTGTTTCAACTATGTCTGATTCTGGTAAATAATTAAATTCTGTTTCTGCAATAGTCCCTCCGCCCACTTCATATGAGGCTCTTACTGTATACAAGCCTGCTTTTTTCCATAATGGTCCTTCTGCAAGTACTGTATGTGAATATGTGCCATCTTGTGCTACTGTGATCTGTGCAATCTCTATCATATTACCTTCTGTAAATAATTGTAATACTACATTTACTCCATTGATGGGTATAACCACTTTCCCTGAAATTACAATTGTATCTCCTTCATCATAATTCTTATCATCTGTTTGTACAATAATTGGGGATATTGCCTGATCTGTAGATTCTTGTCCAAATACTATTCCTGTTGAAATCCCTACTAACAATATTATACTAAAAAATATTTTAGATTTCATAAACCAATTTCTGTATGTTTGTATATTTCCTTTACTATTAAAAAAACTAACAAATATTTGCTGTTTATCATGATTTTTACATTGAAATAGTTAAAATTTAAATTAATTTTTGTTATATGGTATTTCAATACTAAAATCATCTAATGAAAACACCCAATCAAATGGATTATTGATAGTTCTTAAATCCATATTAAATTCATACATTCCATCAGAATCTAACAGAGGTCCTGATATCTTAATTGGTGAATCCTTTTCTACTACAAATGCATTGTGATCATATTGTCTATTCCCATCAATCTTAATATTTTCTGAGTTGTCGGGATACACATCCAATATTAGAAATTCATTTTCAACAAAAAAATAATCTCTTAAGAGAACATTCCCATCCTTTGAAATAGTTAGGAAATATGTGACATTGGGTATTGTCATATTGCTTGTTTTATTCATTGTACTAATTTCAATTTGGTTGTGATTTAAAATATTATCTTCTAAATCCATTATCTGAACTTTTATTTCTATTTCATTTTTGTTATATTTCCCAGTTTGAATAATCTTTTTTTCCGATTCATTATTTGTATATTCATCTGAAGATAAATTTAATGGAATGATGTGTGCTAACTCTTTATGAATTACTTTTGTAATTATCTCATTCCCTTTATCTAACACGTGACCTTGATCAGAGTATATCGTTTCTAATTCTTTATCAAAAACAGTTTTTAGATCAATTCCATTTCTACAATTCTCTGATTGTTGTAAATTTTTAGCATATAGATTATATTGTTTTAGTGAATTGATTAACGGTTCGTTATCGTAGTTTTTACCATTTTTTAAATACTCTAATTCTGTTTCGGTTAGAACTTTTCCACTAAAACCTGCTATTGGCTGAATTATGATTATTACATTGAAATTATGCTGTTGACCTAATTTACACATTAAATTCCAATTAGATGAGATACTTTCTGGCAAATATTCTGCACGTAAATCATTCCATCCATCATAAACTATCACAAGATCTGGAGAAAGATCTATCAATCTATTTTTAATCAGTTCTAACTCATTATAGGAATCAGCACCTTGAATTCCTGCATTAATTACTTCTATGTCATATGGATATTTATCATATTTTAAAAAATCTTTTAGATATCCTGGTATCGTAGTGTCATCTGATGTTGCACCGGTACCAAATAATGTTGAACCACCTACCATGAAAATTCTATATGTATTATCTGGTTTGATCTTGAAAAAATTATCTCCTCTGAACCCTAAATTGTTAATGTTTATCGTATCTGTTTTATTACCTCCAAAAAAACTTCGTAAAACATCAAGAGTCACATGTTTTGGATTTTGAGAAAATATGTTATTATCCACTGTAATATTTCTGTCATTTGTTAACAATCCTTCTGAATAGAATTGTAAAAATAAAATTAGAACTCCAAATGAAATTAAAAATGATATTCCAACATATGTTGAAATTTTGATATTTGATTTCATGTTAAAACCTAAAGTAAATGAAATCCTCTGGGCTCATATCGTATAGTAATAGAACTAAAGTCATTATTGTTATTAGAATTCCAATCCAATATATCGGCTTCATCTCAGCCATGTATTTTACAACATTTCTTTTATATGAAACATAATTTAATATGAAAAATCCAATTATTAGGATCAATGGTATGATATTATGTGAAATAATGTGTATGGTTGAATCTGTAGCAAAATCCCATACTATGTATTTGTATAATACATATGATAAGGCTTCAAAATCTTCTACCCTAAATGCAAGCCATGCCATAAATACAAAATACTGTGTTCCAAGAATTGAAATTATTTTGACAGATCTTTTTTCTGTAAATTTATTCTTTTTCAATATTGGAAATTTGTTTGTAAATACTTTTTGTACTGCAAGAGATACGCCATGTATTGCCCCCCATATCACAAAGTTCCATGATGCGCCATGCCATAAGCCACCAAGTAACATCACCGTAATCAAATTTGTGTATGTTCGTGTGTTTCCTTTCTTGTTTCCTCCTAATGGAATGTACAGATAATCTCGAAGCCAAGTAGACAATGATATGTGCCACCGTCTCCAAAAATCAACAGGGGATGTTGCAAAATATGGTTTATTGAAGTTTGCAGGAATGTGAAAACCTAAAATTGCTGCAGCACCAATAGCAATATCCGAATAACCTGAAAAATCCCCATAAATCTGAATGCCAAATGCAATTGCTCCTAATATTACTGAAAATGACTCTAATTCAGTCGGTGTATTGAATATTTCATTAACCATGGGGGCGATATTGTCTGCAAAAAACATCTTTTTGAAAAATCCTATGGCCATAAGAGATATTCCAAATCTTAGAGCAGAATCATGGATTGTTATACTACGTAATCTTGATGAGATGTTATCTTTGACTAGTTTCTCTCTTAATTGAGGTAAGAACTGACTTGCTCTTAATATTGGACCTGCTACTAATTGTGGGAAAAAAGACACAAACAAAGCAAATTCAGAAAGTGATTTACTAGGTTCTAATTTTCCTCTATAGATATCAACAGTATATGAAATAGTTTGAAATGTATAAAATGAAATTCCAATTGGGAGGATTAATTCTAATGAAGGAATTTCAGAAAAACCCAAAGTGTTTGTAAGTTGATTTATTTGGCCAATTCCAAAATCTAAATATTTAAAGAATCCTAACATTGATAGATTTCCTACAAGACTTGAGATCAAAAGTATTTTTTTCCTTCTTTGATTCTTTGCTGAAAACATTGCCTTGCCAACATAAAAATCAAGTAAAGTTGAAAAAATTAATAGTGTAATTAAAAAATTACTTGAAAAATAAAAAAAGAAATAACTAGATGCAACTAGAAACAAATGTTGAAACATTTTCATCTTAATTATTGCAATTACAGCTAAAACAATTACAAAAAATATAATGAATTCAGGTGTGTTGAATAGCACTAAATTTGATAAATATGTGAGGTTAATAACAATTACATTTTATTTGTTGTAGTACTAATTGCATATCTCATGATTAACACAATTCAATTCCGTATCTGAAAATACTGTTGTATCATCTATTATTGCACCTGTAAGATCAACATTTGAAAAATCTACGTTTGAAAATATTGAATATCGTAAATCAGTATTTTTAAAATTCGTATTAGTTAGAGTTGCATTTATCCAAACAACGTGGTTAAGATTTGAATTTTCAAAATTTGATTTTGACGCATCAACATCTATAAATAAATTCCATATTTCGTACGCCAATACTATGTCATCCTTATTTTCATAGTAATTTGAAGAAGTATATTTACGTACAAAATTATCTTCAAAAAACATCGCAGAGATTTCCCCCGGGTTTTTTTCATCACATTTTTCAAATCCACATTCATGAGCACGATTTGGGAATTTGCTAATTTGCTCTGTAACCTCTCCAAAGTTAACTCCACTAAAATTAGTATTTTTCAAATTTGTACCTGCAAATACTGATTCACTTATGGTATTAATTTTAGAAAAATCACTCTTTTCTAAGTTAGATCTCTCGAAGATTGTTTGATGAAATTTATTTTTTACAAAACTCATATTTTGAAGGTCTGAATACCTGATCATGGCATCTGTAAAATCAACACCGGAAATATCTCTGTCTTTTATATATCTAAAGTCAATTTCATGTAAAAATGTATTTGTAAAATCAACCTCAGAAATATTCACGTCATTAAAAAACACATTAAGAATATCTGATTTTGTAATACTTGCTCCAGTAAGATCTGCATTATAAAAAAATGTTTTACTTAGATCTTTATTGTAGAGAATGGCGTTTTTTAATTTAGCCTCTGTAAAATCTACATTAGTCAAGTCAACATCTGTAAAATTCACATTGGTAAAGTCTGCATTTTTTAGATTGTTTTGTCGTAATTTTATATTGTCTATTTTGGCATTTTTGAAATTTACATCTTCAAGATTTGCTAATCTAAAATCTACATTTGAAAGTATTGCATTTTCAAAATCACTTCCACGTAAATCTGCCCTAAAAAAATCACTATTTTCTAAATTTTCCCCTGAAAAATCACTATTTTGAAGATCTTGACCTGATTCATATTCAAATAACTCAATATTTTTAAAATCATTTGGTTTTTCGGTTAGTATGTTTTTTTCTAGTAGGATTGGCTCTATTACTTCCAAAATATGCTCTGCAATTATCTCATTACCTGTATTTCCTACATGAATACGATCATAAAAAAGTGGTAAATCATAATTGTCAAAAATCTTGGTTAGATCTGTTATTCTATTGCATCCTTCTGTTTTTTCAAATGTTTTTTTTACTATATTTTCGTACTCTTCATTTAACATCCTTTTTTGTGGTACAGTAAAATAACTATCAAGTTCTTGAGATGTTAAAATTTTTCCTTCCAATTTAAGATTGGGTTGAAAAATAAAAGATGTCTCAAAATCATCCTTTACTCCTAACTCACAAATTTCTGAATATATTTCTGATAGAAAAACAGGAAATTCACCAATTGTATTATTTCCACACGTTTTTAAAATAACCTCTTCATTCCAATCTGTATTCCCATTATGAAATGGTGGAATCATGCATGGGTTATCGCTTACCCCCATAAACAAAATCAGTAAATCTGGTTCAAAATAGATTAATTTGTTTTTAATTAATTGGGACATTTTATGAGATGTTCCACCCGCATCTCCTGCATTAATTACTTGTATTTTTTTATTTGAATTAAATAAATCAAGTTTTTGTTGTAGGAAAGATGGCCATGTGAACTGATCTTCAACACCCTTGCCAAAAGTGGTGGAATCTCCAGCTACAATTATTCTAAAAGTATCATTGTCTTTATCTTTTTTAATCTCCGCCCCTCTAAATCCATGAGAATTTATTGATGGTTTGAATTCATCAGAAATATGTGTCTCTTTTTGATAAAAAAATTCTTCAATTTCTACTTTTGAGAATTGTTTCTGTATGTTAATTATTCCTGTGTTAACTAAATATTCAACTGCATTTATAAAATCTGTTTCAGATATTGCATCCGTAGCCCACCATCCTGCTGTATTTTTTACCCAAGTTGGTATATTTTGTGATGGGGCAGAATTTGAAAAAGTACTAACATGAATAATATCTTTATTGACTAAATATTCAACTGCATTTATAAAATCTGTTTCAGATATTGCATCCGTAGCCCACCATCCTGCTGTATTTTTTACCCAAGTTGGTATGTTTTCTGCATTAGCACCTGGAAAAGTTGTTATGATTCCACTTAACGCAAAAATTGTAATTATGCTGAAAATTAAAAATTTCATGATGAGCTTCATTTCTTTCATTATTTTAATGAGTTCAATTAGACTTACTTTTTAGGAAAATAGGAATAAAATTATATAAAAAAGAACCCTTGATGATTCTTTTCTATTTTTATCTCTCTCAATTAATTCTCTGGGTGTTCTATTGGCAATTACTCTTTAAATTGACTAAATAATACGTAGATTTTGTCATTTGAGTGTGTTTTACTGACATCTTCAAACAAATCATCTAAAATCTGTTGACTTGATTTGCCATATTTTTGATTACAAAAAATATCAAATGTGTTTAGAATAGTTTTAAAATAATCTCTTTTTGATTTTTTTGAATGTTGTTTGGAACTTCTTTGATTGTGATTTTACTTTGAAGATATGGCATTACAATATTGTATTTCTAGCATTAAGAAGTAATGAAGTGAAAACGTTCTATTCCTTTACTATTAAAAATGAAAAAATGAAAAAAAGTTGTGATTTTAGTATCTTGGCATAATGCTGAGTCTTGATTTTGCAGATATTGCAATTATTGAAACTATTGCTACTGCTAGAATCATGGCTGCGATTGTACCAAATTCTGGAACTACATGGCTACCAACTATTTCAATTGTTTCAGCGCCTGCTGGGAACATGACTGTTACTTTGTTTCCAATAATTTCACATTCTGGCTCATTACATTCTTCTCCATCAACTAGTACCATGAAGATACCTGTTACCGTTGTTTTTGATGGAGTTACTGTTAATGTTCCGTCATCTTCAGCGTTGATGCTAATGATAATTGAACCATTATCACCGGCATTGATAGTTGCATTTGTTACTGTTCCACCTGAAATATTAAATGGTACACATTGACCACTTGCAGTTATTTCATTAACACTACATTGTTTGTTTACTGTTGGTGTTGAGTATGTTGGTGTATATGCAACTCCACCAGTTAGTTCAACTTTTGCACTGTTACTTTTTTCAGCACTTCCATAGTTTACTTTAATGGTGTAGGTACCATCGTATTTCCACATTGCACCTGCTGTGTTTAATGTTGTCTCAAAACTACCATCATCTGCTATAGTTAGTTGATCAATTGTAACAATAGAGTTTAGAGGACTTACAACAGTAACAGTAACTGGAAATCCAGAAGCTACATTTGCTACTTGACCTGTTACCATAATCATGTCATTATGCTCATAATTTGATTTATCTGTCCAAACAGAAACTGGCATATCGTTAAGCAAACTTTCTTTTGCAGTTGCTCTGACATCTTCCAGAGTACAATTTGGACATCCTTCTTCAGCATATGCTGATGACATGGTTATGGCACCGACTGCGGTTAAAACAGTCAATAGCACGAACGACGTACGATTGTTCATCTTGATGCGATTTGAATCTGTCTATATTTATGTATATTTAAAAAATGAAAAAAAGTTGTGATTTTAGTATCTTGGCATAATGCTAAGTCTTGATTTTGCAGATATTGCAATTATTGAAACAATTGCTACTGCTAGAATCATGGCTGCGATTGTACCAAATTCTGGAACTACTACCCCGTCTTTGATATCCACTTCTGCTGAAGCCTTGTATGCTGAACTATCAAATTGTTGTGCAGTTACAGTGTATATTCCATCTTGTGTCCATAATGGTCCGCCTGTTGTAATCACTGAAGTGAATTCACCATTAAGTGCTGGTGATACTTGGTCTACTGATACAACATTTCCATTTGGTGCAATTATTGTTAATGCAACATCTGTACTTATCCTATCTGTTGTTCCTGTGATTACAATTGTGTCTGAACCCATTTCGGCTTCTGCATTAATTTCAATTCCTGCATCCTTAGCAACATTTGGTTCTATGGCTGTCCAAATACCTGTCTCTAAATTAGATAGAGTTGCAGAGTTCTTTTCAGTCATCCCATTTGTTACTTCAACAAGCACTTCTAAATTATACAATGAACCTGGTACTACTGATTGCATTGCTTCAATGGTGTAAAATCCATTCTCAGTCCATAATGAACCTACTTTGAATTCTAATGCAAATTCTCCATTTTCATCTGGTGAAATTTGATCAACAGCTACTACATTATTTCCGCTAGGGGATGTTATTCTAAATGTGATATCTGTAACGTCAGATACTGTCATACCTGTGACGGTAATTGTATCTGAGCCTTTATCAGATGTAGCTGTAATTGCCATTCCTTGACTTTGAGCAAAAGCGTCTTGTTGAATTGATGTCATTGATATTAATGACAGTGCCATGAAGACAATTGCCATTGATGTTGTAGAACGTTTAAAATTCATCTTATTTGAAATCATATGCCTCTGTATTTATGTATATTTAAAAAATGAAAAAAAGTTGTGATTTTAGTATCTTGGCATAATGCTAAGTCTTGATTTTGCAGATATTGCAATTATTGAAACAATTGCTACTGCTAGAATCATGGCTGCGATTGTACCAAATTCTGGAATTACAAATGTACCGATTATATCGATCACTTCAGCGCCTGCTTGGAATGGTATGGTGAGTGTTCTACTTGTAGATGTTTTTGATTCATCAAAGTCCACTTCTTCACCATCGACTAAGATGAAGAATTCATCATCTTCACCATTCATTGTTGCATCTAATATTGTTCTAGGAATTGTAAGTGTCAATGAACCATCTTCTGAGGCATCAATGTTTACAATTAATGACGTAGAAATGATTTCACCATTTTCATCAAGATCAGGCATTATACTAAGTATTTTTCCGCCTGTGATCTCATATCCTATTACATCATTAGTACCGTCAACTGAAACAGTTGTATCGGTTACTGCACCCTTGTCTACTGGGGTTGGTGGGGTAACTGTACTGCTACCTCCAAACTCAAATGTTGCTGTTGCTGATCGATTTTCGGTTCCGTATTGAACTGTAACTGTATATGCACCGACTGATTTCATCAATGCTCCTCCAGCAGTTACTTCAGTACTGAATTTTTTATCAGCACCAACTGTTACTTGTGCAATTGATACCAAGTTCCCATTAGGAGCTTTGACAATAACACTTACTGGAGTACCTGAATACAGATTCATTACTTCACCTGTTATTACAATTGTCTGGCCTTCTGAATAGGCTGCTTTGTCTGTTGTAACAACAATCGAATTTTGTATTTGTCCAAATGCTGGTGCCATACCAATACTTACAATTAGAATTGCAGATAAGGCAAACACCGTCAAATGTGATTTCATTATTTTTACGCCCAAATTTCTACTATTTAAGGTTGTGAAAAAATATGTTGACAAAATAGAAAAATCATTGATTCCTGACGAAATTCAGATTAGATATATATTAACCTGAGCGTGAATTTTTGACAGTTTGTGTGCATTCTTTACTATTACATTTAATGTTCTCTCGGGAGATTTTGTAAATGGCAACTAAGAAAAATCAAGTTTTAGTACCTGATCACATCTATGTTCCAAAACATGAGATAATTACTAAACAGGAAGCAGAAGATGTTTTAAAAAAATATAATTGCAAGCCAACTGAATTACCATTAATTTTTGTAAACGATCCTGCTATTCTTGGACTGGGTGTAAAACCTGGCGATATGATAAAAATTACTAGAAATAGTCCAACTGCTGGTACTAGTCTTTACTATAGATATGTGGTGGAAATCTAATGGTACATCCTTCTACAAAACGTTGGCCAGTAATTCAAGATATTTTAAAACGAGAAGGTATTGCACGTCAACATCTAAACTCTTTTGATGAATTTTTAGAACGAGGACTTCAAAGTATAATTAATGAAGTTGGACAAATTGATATTGAAAATGCTGAATATCCATATAAAATTCAATTAGGAAAAGTCAAACTTCAACAACCACGAATGATGGAACTTGATGGTTCTATCACTCACATTACTCCTGCTGAAGCAAGATTGAGAAATGTATCTTATTCTGCACCTGTAATGATGGAGGCAAGTGTCATAGAAGATGGAAAAATTTTGGAATCTAGATTTGTTCATATTGGTGATGTACCGGTAATGGCAAAATCAAATGCATGTATTTTACATAATTTCTCTACTCAAAAATTAATTGAACATGGTGAAGATCAAAATGATCCTGGTGGCTATTTCATCATTAATGGTTCTGAAAGAGTAATTGTTGGATTAGAAGATCTTTCATATAACAAAATTATTGTTGATAGAGAAACTGTTGGTGGAAACATTGTTTTCAAAGCTAAAGTATATTCTTCAATTGTAGGATATCGTGCAAAATTAGAACTTGTCATGAAAAATGATGGATTAATTGTTGCAAGAATTCCGGGTTCACCTGTTGATATCCCTGTTGTCACATTAATGAGGGCACTTGGATTAGAATCTGATAGAGAAATTGCAGCAGCAGTTTCTTTAGTGGATGAACTTCAAGATGAATTGGAAGGTTCATTTGAAAAAGCAGGTGATGTGCCAACTGCAAAAGATGCTGTTGTTTACATCAGTAAAAGAATCGCACCTGGAATGTTAGAAGAATTCCAAATAAAACGTGCTGAGACTTTACTTGATTGGGGACTATTGCCTCATTTGGGCAAGCATCCTGAAAACAGAAAAGAGAAAGCTCAATTCTTAGGTGAAGCAGCTTGTAAATTATTAGAATTAAAACTTGGTTGGATTAAACCTGATGATAAAGATCACTATGGGAATAAAGTAATTAAATTTGCAGGACAAATGTTAGCTGATTTGTTTAGAACTGCATTTAGAAATTTGGTTCGAGATATGAAATATCAATTAGAACGTTCAGGTCAGAAACGTGGAATTAATGCAGTTGCTGCGGCAATTAGACCTGGAATAATTACTGATAAACTAAACAATGCAATTGCAACTGGAAACTGGGGACGAGGTCGTGTAGGTGTCACTCAATTATTAGATCGAACTAATTATCTTTCTACTATTAGTCACCTCCGAAGAATCCAGTCTCCTCTTAGTAGAACTCAGCCAAATTTCGAAGCAAGAGATTTGCATGCAACTCACTTTGGAAGAATTTGTCCAAGTGAAACCCCTGAAGGCTCAAACTGTGGTTTGGTGAAAAATTTGGCATTATCTGGAATTATTTCTGTAAATGTACCTTCTGAAGAGATTGTTGAAAAACTCTATGATCTTGGAACTGTACACTTTTTTGATGCCAAAGAAGATTTGAAAAAAGATGGAGCTAGAATATTTGTTGACGGACGTTTAATTGGATATTACAAAGATGGTGAAGAATTAGCAGCATCCCTTAGAGATCTTAGACGAAATTCAAAGATACATCCTCATGTTGGAGTTTCATTCCATGCATCTGATATTGAAGGTTCAACCAAAAGATTGTATGTTAATTGTAATGCAGGACGAGTTTTACGACCACTAATTATTATCACAGATGGTAAACCACTACTCACTGCAGAATTGTTGGATAAAATTTCTAAAAAATTAGTTTCTTGGACTGATCTTTTGAGAATGGGTGTTTTGGAAACTATTGATGCAAATGAAGAAGAAAACTGTTACATTACACTAGATGACAAAGACACAAAGAAACACACTCATCTTGAAGTATTCCCACCAGCAATCTTAGGTGCAGGAGCTTCCATCATTCCATATCCTGAACATAACCAATCTCCAAGAAATACATACGAATCAGCAATGGCAAAACAAAGCTTAGGATTTTCTACACCTATGATGAATACTAGTACCTATGTAAGACAACATCTTATGCTATATCCACAAGTTCCTGCTGTTAACACAAAAGCTATGAAACTTTTAGGATTAGAAGATAGACCAGCTGGTCAAAATTGCATTGTTGCAGTACTTCCATTTGATGGTTACAACATTGAGGATGCAATTGTACTCAGTCAATCTTCGGTTGATCGAGGATTGGGAAGAACATTCTTTTTCAGAATTTATGATGCTGAAGCAAAACAATATCCTGGTGGAATGCGTGATAACTTTGAGATTCCTAATGCTGAAGATAATATCAGAGGTTACAAAGGAGAACGTGCATACAGACTACTTGAGGAAGACGGTATTGTTGCAGCAGAATCCCCAGTAAAGGGTGGTGATATTTTAATTGGTAAATCCAGTCCTCCTAGATTCATGGAAGAGTATAGGGAGTTTGAATCAACTGGTCCTTACAGGAGAGATACTTCTATTGGTGTGAGACCATCTGAAGCAGGCGTTATTGATACTATTGTTATGACTCAATCAAATGAAGGTGGAAAAATGTACAAGGTTAGAGCAAGAGATATGAGAATTCCTGAAATTGGTGACAAATTTGCATCAAGACATGGACAAAAAGGTATAC
>Ga0257127_1000722_pt1 | contig 26974 bp, 25 predicted proteins | sample SI060_135mmetaG_FD_190152 | JGI IMG/M metagenome (GOLD analysis project Ga0257127, IMG submission 190152) | Marine microbial communities from Saanich Inlet, British Columbia, Canada - SI060_135m | ecosystem: Environmental > Aquatic > Marine > Inlet | place: Canada: British Columbia | collected... | reverse complement strand
ATATTTTTTACTCCGAATTGTTGGGTTAAGTTTAACTCGTTCGAAATAAGAAATTTTAGATTGTTGTCTTGATTTGTAGGGGCACTATACTCATGCCAAAATATCAACTTAATATTTTTTCCCATTTGTCCACACAATTTTGTATGCTAAAAACTTGATAAGCACGATTTTTTCCAGCTACTGCTAAATTATTTCTAATCTCACGATTATTGTATAAAAAATAAATAGATTTTACTAATCCCACACTGTCACCAGGTTCAACTAAATTATACAAACTATTGCGACCTACAACTTCAACTAATCCATCGACGTTTGATACTAATGTAGGCACGCCTAATCCCATAGATTCAACCGCAACTATGCCAAATGGTTCTCTTAATGATGGAATAACCACTAAATCAGAAGACTGCATTAATTCAAGTAATTCGACATGAGGGAGTACATCAAGTAGCGTAGCATTATCTTCGATACCTCCCTTAAGTAGTAATTTTTGTATATAGTCTTTTTCTGGACCACTACCTGCGGTTATCCAGTGAGCTTTTATATTGTACCGACTGTAAAGAGTCACTAATGCTTCAATAAGAATTTCATGGCCTTTTTCAGGTGCATAGCGACCAGGAGTTACAATTAAAAAAGTATCTCCGTCGACCTGATACTTTTTTCTAACCTCAATAAATTTATCTTTTGAAATACTAGAAGGAAAAGTGAAAAAATCTACTCCATTATGAATAACACTAATAAACTTCCATCCATAATAATCTTTATATTCATTAGCTACTGCATGTGAAACTGCAACTATTTTATTAACTTTGATATTGCCTAGTAAATTTTCAATAAAAAAACGAATTCTATATTTAGCTATTTCTTTATAAGAAATGCCATTCTTAACCGTATCTTTGTAAACTTTAACTGGGGAATGAAGTGTCCAATATACCTTTAATTTAGGAAAAAAATAACTGGAAAGAGCTGAATAAATATTACCAAAAAAAAGATGTCCCCAAATAATATCGTAGTCATTATTACTTAAAATAGACTTAAGTCTGTAAAGTATTTTAAAAATAGACCAACGATTCTCATATAATCCACCTATTTCCAATACATTTATTCCATTAGATTCAATTTCATTCTTTAATGATAAATCCTGGAATAAAACAGCCACATCAAATTTAAAATACTTTTGATTAAAGCGTGGCAATAATGAAGCTAACAAACGTTCAGCACCTCCATATCCAAGAGAATCAATTACGACTAAAATGCGTTTTTCTTTCATATAGTTAATATTGTTTATTATGCAAAAAAAATAAAATTAACTAGCCAACATTACCCAGTAAAACATTGTTATACGGGATCCAAAGAAACGCATGCTTCCCAAAATTTAGCCATACAAATAATGAACTAGCATAAATCATTATGAATCCTACAATAAATAATGTTCGATTTAGTGTTGATGATATTAATATAGGAAATCTTGAAAATACTACTAACTGTAATGGTAAAAAATAAATTGCAATACGATCTGCAAATGTAGAAAAGAAGAATGCTGTTATAAATAAAAGAATAGCTCCGATACTAAAAATTAACCATAATCTATAATCAGAATAAGTTTCTTTAAATTTCCCCCTAAACATTAATAAAATAACTCCTGATAATGCGCTCATTAAGGCTCGCATTATAGCGCCCTCAGAATGGAAATATTGTGTTCCAAAATAAATGTAAATCAAATTCTCAAACGCAGCAAAAAGAAGCGTAACAGAAACTAAAATAAAACCAGATAAAATCAACAAGTACTTGAATAAATTCTTGTCACTATTATAAAAAAAACCAACCATTGCCATAATTATCAAACTATTATGGAAAAGTGTTCCAAGCATTATTAAAAAAAGAAAATTCATTGTCTTGCCATCTGACAACTGAACCAGTGCCATTAATAAAAAGCCAACTGCAAATGCCTGTCTAGTATATGCCATCGACACTATCGTAACTAAAAAAGGTATTGATGCTAATAGTGCAACCCATGGCATAGGCATTGCTCTACAAAAATATATCAACCCAGTAACAAATATAATTGCCTCTATAAAATTAGTAGTATAAATCCCATCAAAATATTCAACAGACAACCAATACACTAACTCATAACCAAACTCCTTAATTGCGGAATTCTCAATTAATCCACCCTCTCTAAAGAGATAATCATACACAAACAAATAACGATCCCAATCACCTCCAACCTCATAACGAAAACCTATTAACAAAATTAGGATTGCACCAAATATCCATAACATTACCCCCTGAGCATTACGATCAAGTTTAACTGGGCTTAATATCGCTAACATAGGAACAATAAATGTAAACCAGTATGCGCTCATAATTTATTACTCTCTAGCCAGGCTTCAAACATTAACACTCCCCATAAGTGTATCCCCCAATCCTTTTTTCCGGATAGATGTTCATTCCATTTTTGTCGAATTTCAGTCGAATTAAAATACCCCTCTCGATTCAGACGTGCTTCATCCAGCAAATCCTCAGACCAATCGCGTAAAGGCCCCCGCAACCAATTATGAAGAGGGATGCTAAAACCCATTTTTGGCCTCTCAAGCATCTCTTTAGGTACATGTTTATACAGTACTTCTTTTAAAATCCATTTTCCAACATTGTCCCTCATTTTATAATTGAACGGTAACCTTGAAGCAAATTCATAAATACGGTGATCTAATAACGGCACCCTAGTTTCTAAACTAACAGCCATAGCGGCACGATCGACTTTGACAAGAATATCATCTACCAAATAATTCATAGCATCAGCAACCATCATTTCAGAAACTGAATCTATTGGTACGTAACGACCCATATCTATACTATTAATTTTAGTTGCTCCTATAACCAGATTAGATGGATCCCATAATCGTGTTAAGCGATGGTATAGTTGAGACATGTTAGAGCAAATTAAAATGCTTGCAATTTTATGAATCTTATCTCCAGGCAACTGAATGCGATAATGTTTAGGTATGAGAATTTCTATAGATTTGTATATAGCATCCCATTTAGACTGACTAATTGAGTTAATGGCGTTAGCCATAAACTTACGTATATTAATTGGAATATTCTCAATCTTTTTCCAGGATCCATTGGCAATAAAATATCGATTATAACCTCCAAATAATTCATCCCCGCCATCTCCAGATAGTGCAACAGTCACATCCTTCTTCGCAAGTTGAGATACTAAAAATGTTGGAATCTGTGAAGAATCGGCAAAAGGCTCATCATATATCGTAGATAAATTAGGTATGACGTTGATAGCATCGTGAGACTGAACATATAATTCTGTATGATCAGTCCCTAAATGCTGGGAAATGGCTTTAGCGTACTTAGCCTCATTGTAGCCATCTTCATCAAAACCAATACTAAATGTTTGAATTGGACGATTAGATTGTGATTGCATTATTGCAGCAACGGTAGACGAATCAATTCCACCCGATAAAAAAGTACCTAGTGGAACATCAGACAACATATGTTCAGAGATAGATTGGTTTAATAATAATTCTAACTGATCAACTGCTTCCTTATCTGAAGAGAACTGAATAATATTTTCCCTACCAAGAATAGATTCCTCTAAGGCCGACCAATATATGTTCGCTTTTGGAATCACCTGATCCTTGACTAAATCTAATTGAACCTCTATCCAAGTGCCAGCCTCTAGTTTGTTAAGTCCTTTATAAATACATTGTGATGCTGGAACATAAAGATAGCGCATATAATTTGCAAGTGCATTTCGATCAATCTCAGCATGAAACAAAGGCATTGCCTTAATAGCTTTTAGTTCAGATGCAACAACGAATTTGCCTGACATGTATCCGTAATAAAGTGGCTTCTCACCAAATCGATCACGGGCTAAAATTAATTTTCTATCTTGCTCATCCCACAAGGTAATGGCGAACATACCCACCATACTCTTTAATGTTTTTTCAATACCCCAACAATCAATGCACCTAAGTATGGTTTCAGTGTCAGAGTGACCGGCCCAAGATAAACTATCGCCATTTTTTTCCAACTTATTTCGTAGATCTAAATGATTGTATATTTCGCCATTAAAAACAATTTGATATCGGCCGGAAATAGATGACATTGGCTGATGACCGGCCGATGTTAAATCTAAAATTGAGAGCCTTGTGTGTCCTAACGCCACTTCTTTGGATAAGTTACACCAAACTCCACTATCATCTGGGCCACGATGATGCAATGTTGACAGAGCATTGCTTACTAGTGTGTCAATATCATTAGATGAATCTGTCGATAAAATTCCAAGTATTCCACACATTTAATAATTCCTTCTTAACAAGCACATGTTATAAATAGAAAGCTATGTTTTATATTTAATTTAAATTTTAAGGAAAATCAAAAAAATCATATTTTTGATATTACCATGTCTTCCATGGCGCATTCCCAGTTGCCCATAACTCTTCTAAAAGCCTCTTATCTCGTAGAGTATCCATAGGCTGCCAAAATCCATTGTGCTCGAACGCTGATAACTCTTTGTTTTTAGCCAACAATTCTATTGGGTATTTCTCAAATATTGTTGCATCATCTTTTATTAAATCAATTACCTTAGGGTCAAGCACAAAGAATCCACCATTAATTCTAACTCCATCTCCTTTTGGCTTTTCTATAAATGTTTGTACTTTGTTATCCTTTATATCTAGCACTCCAAATCTTCCTGGCGGATAAACAGCAGTTATTGTTGCTTGTGTATTTTGCTGCTTATGAAAATCAATCAATTTTGAAATATTAACATCACTCACGCCATCGCCGTATGTTAAACAAAAAAACTTCTCGCCTTCTACATACTTTCTTATTCTCTTGATCCTTCCTCCCGTCATTGTCTCTAATCCAGTATCAACAAGAGTAATTGTCCAAGGCTCTGCACGTTTATGATGAACTTCCATTAGGTTTTCTTCCATAGAGAACGTCACATCAGACATATGAAGAAAATAATTAGAAAAATATTCTTTAATCGCATATCCCTTATAGCCACAGCAAATAATAAAATCGTTGATACCATGAGAGGAATAAATTTTCATAATATGCCAAAGAATTGGCATATTTCCAATTTTAATCATAGGTTTTGGAATATTTTCAGTTTCTTCACTGATACGTGTGCCAAAACCACCCGCTAAAATTACAGCTTTCATTCTACAATACGTCCTTTTAAAATAATTTTAAATTTAATAAATTTTTGTTGGTAATTCTTTACCGATTCAACTTTAATACCTGAGTTCCAATTCTTCAGGTCGCTCATATAAAAAATCTTATCACACACTACTTATGTATTTAAAAACCCCACTTTAAAGATTAAAAAACTATTTAATTCCTCTTAAATATCTATATTTAAGGTAGTCAATAATAGTTGGGTGTGACCATATTTTTGATGATAGATCATCTCTTTTTTTTATCTTAATATTATTATTACTAACATCGTTCAAAGCTAGTAGCATCAGAGGTATGGCTTTTTTTATTTGATGATAAGGATATGTATTAAAATTATCATTATCATTTATTTCAATTGTATCTTGATACAAAATCCCACCTGTGTCTATACCCTTATCTACTAAATGAACCGTAACACCACAATTTTTAAAATCCTTCCGAGTCAAAGCCCAGTACCCTCCATGTACGCCCCTATATTTTGGTGTTATTCCAGTGTGTATATTTAAAAAAATAGAATTTATAGATGCAAGTACTTTTTCTGAAATTATTCTTGTCCCGCATACAATAATAACATCTGGTCTAATACTGCTAATAATGTCAACAGTTTCGTTATCATTAATATTTTCAACCTTGTGAAGTATATTACACGGGTAATTTAAATCACTTAATGAGTACTTTTTCTTTAAATTTTCTATCTGATTTTTTGATAATATGGATAAAATAGTGTTGTATGCAATGAATAATATTTGCCCAATAACCCTAAACAATCCTAATCTCTTTATTCTTTTTTTTATTAGAGCTCTTTTTGGAACTTTTCTTTCCATAATTACTTTCTTAATAAAAAACTGTTTCTTCAACCCATTGAACATTATTTGTGCCAAGTCGCCCTCACCTACAAACATTACCACTGTGATACCACTCATTTAGCGCTTTTTATTAAATTTGATAACTCTTTCATGTTAAGTGAACACATATCATACTTATGATTTAATTTCTTATAATGTTCAAAAATTTTTCTTAAAAATATCATGTTGCCACTAACATCACCTCCAAAATTATGTGGATGCCACCATAGATGAAATAGCTGTTTATTTTTTGCAGCATGAGTCATCGATTTTAAAATTCTATTCAATCTTACTATTTCAAATATAGAAAGTTTATTTGAAATTGGCCTCAGAAATCTACTGGAAGGGATATTTAAAGGTTCGGATGACATCAAATCATGCAAGGAATAAGTATTATGTCCTGAAATGTTCACATAAGCATCAAGCAACCTAATGGCTCTTGCTCTGAAGAGATTACCCTCCTCATTGACGGCGTTATATATCCAGCTTTTTGGGTTTCCTCTATAACAGGCAATGCCTAATTCACGTAATACAGACAGATAATCTTTATTCCATTGATTTCTTGGGAAGACTAAACTGTAAACATTATTCCCTGTTCTTCTTTTTGTTATCTTGATAGCTTGATTAATATCTGAATAAAATTCATCTTTTACTTGACCGCTCTCAAGACAATAGTAATGCGAAAATGTATGTGTTGCAATTTCTTGGTCGCTGTATTGCATAATTCTATCTATAAGCAATGGTGCAAAATGACACCTATTATCCAACTTACTATTTTCATCAATATAAATATATGGATTCAGCTTAGTATTTCTATAATTTGGCTGATTACTAGGTAAATTATTTTTCAAATCTTCCATATCATCAAAAAATAAAAAACCAACTATTGCCCAAGTTGTATGTATATTGTACTCACGGAAAGCATCTAATAATTCATTGACTACAGTATTAACTCCCAATAAATTATCAAGGTAGTCCTCCAAGTTTTTCTTGTCTCTCATCCCCCAATATAACTCGAAATCAAGTGATATTGTAAAAATTCCTTTTTCAAATTTATTCATTTTACGACTACGTATATCTATTCATGTGACATTAAAATTAATGTTTTGATTAGGCTCAGAATTACAACAAACTTGCACTACAATACAATTAAAATATAGTAAGCCTCAATCTATTTTTAAATACTCTTTATAGTAATTATCTATATATTCTTTTAAGCAAACTTTCCAATCTCGCATAATATTCGCGCCTCTTAGATCAAGTTTTTTATCAATCAATCTTTCTGATGGCGGTCGGTCAGCAAAATACTCTTCTTTCCAGTAATCTGATGTCACAGGAGTAACTTTTATTGAATCTTTTAAACCTAATATATCAATAAGCTCAGTAGCAACCTCAAAACGCCCTGTAATTCCATCACATACCATGTTATAAAGCCCCCAGTACTCCTTCTCTATCAATAGTTTTACATTGTGTGCAAAATCATGCGTATAAGTTGGAGTTCCTAACTTATCATCTACAATAAATAACTCATCTTTTCCTTGTTTCAACTGTGACATAATTTTCTGTATAAATTTTTTATCTTTTTTCGGACCACCTCCCATCATCCAGCCAGCCCTACACACAAGATGATTGATAACATTTTGAACAACAAAGAGCTCTCCGGCATATTTACTTCTGGCGTAATGGCCCAATGGATTAGGATGATCCCAATCATCATAAACATCTTTAGATCCATCAAAAATACCTGCGGTACTTATATACAATAGCGGGATATTCATTTGATTTGCAATATACACAGCATTTTCTACAGCTATTGTATTAGTAAGATATGTATCATCAGGGTTAAGTTCACAATACTCAAGATCGGTATAAGCACCAAGATGAAAAATGTAATCTGGTTGGAATAGCTCAACATCTTTTTTGTACGACTCTAAATCTCGAAAATCTAAATGGCTTAACCACTCATCATTTACATCAATATCTGTACACATTAAACAATAGTCTTGACTAAAAACTTTATAAAATGCCTCCCCTAACATACCTCCACAACCGGCTATATATATTTTTTTCTTTTTTAACATAATTTACTCCCTGAAAAGTTTATCAATAATTGATAAATATTCTTCTTTAATTGCATTCGTTGAATATTTATCGACAATCGTTCTTCTAGCATTTTTACCTATATTTTTTCTTAATTTCGGACTCTTTATTAATTCTTCAAGGGCTGTTACCCACTCTTTGTCATTATTAACCAACAATCCATTTTCCATATGCTTTATGATTTTTTTAGTAGTTCCAATATTAGAGGCCACTGTTGGCAAGCCAAAAGCCATATATTGAATTGCCTTAAGTCCACTTTTTCCATAAACCCATAGCTCATCAGAAAGTGGATAAATACCAATATCAATTCTTTGCATATCTCTTACTTCATTTTCGCTACTCCATTGAATAACTTCAATGTCTATTTCTGAAAATGTATATTCAAAATTACCAATAACAAGTAACTTAAAGTCACATCTACTTTTAAGTTTTATAAATACATTTCTTAACAAATCAAGATATTCTTTAGAGCTAAATGTTCCAGTCCAGCCAATAACAACTTTTCTTTTATTACTATACGAATTAATAGGATAAAAAGTATCAATATTGACAGATGAAGAGATGTATTTACACTTATTTTTTCTATTAATATTAAGACAATAATTATTTAGCGTTGGCGAACTTGTAATAACGTAATCAGCAACCTTTATTAAAAACTTGTTCTTATTTGAATTTTTCAAAAAAGCAATGATACTGTTAACACCGCTACAAGTATTAACTATTGTATTATCTTCAATATCATAAATAATCTTTTTTGCTATGAATCTAATTATGCGTTCATAAAAAGTAGACCCAAACGGAGTGCCCCACATATGAATATAAATGATTTCATATTTTGATATACGAAATAAGTCACACAATCTACGATAGTAACCTATGAATGTTCCTAGTATTTTTGCAAAATATCTTCCTTCTAAATAAACTACCCCCCACATTGACCGGCTCATAAAAGGTGAAACAACTATCTCGTATCCATTCTCCTTCCAATGCTCAAAATACTGTTCATATTTCAACCGCTGTCCTGCAGCAACCCCCTCTGGAAATGGGCATATAACTAAAATTGACTTATTTTTCACAAACTAAAAGATATCATAAAGAAAATAGACTTAACCTCTTTAAATAAATTTATTTTCTTTCTAAATCTAGCTCTCTTGATAATTTAAGACTTCTCTTTATCCACCTGAAAAAACTCTTGATACTACTGGGATATTTCTCATAAAGCATTAAATTTTTAATATTTCCTTCTAAACGCTGCCTAAAGCCTGTTTTATTTGAATAGATTTTAAAATTTTCCAAATACAATTTTCTAAGTGCCTCTAAATTTGAAATATTTGTATCAACTCCAAAAAGAGAAAGCCAATTTTCAATTCTTCTTTCATGTGTGGAGCCCAACATAACATTGTCAGAAAAACAATAATTATTATATTTTAAACTCCTTAACTTTTTTCTAGTTTCAATTTCTTTATATTTTAAATGATCAAAATTTCTAACATCGAAGGTTATTAATATATTATAAATTTTTTCAAACTCGTTAGATTGAATTAAACTATCAACAATATCAACTTCGCTACCCTCACAGTTCAGCTTAACTACAATAATGCTCCCTTCAGCAGTATTATCTTTAAACCAATCTCCGGCATCCAACAACGAGATTTCTTCAGAATCATTGATATTATTCTCATTATTTTGAAAAATCGAGGCGGCTTCTGATCCTGAATCAAACAATCTACTTTTATAATTTTTATTACTTAGACCGCAATTGAAGATTTTTATACGATCATCTTTGTCTGCAATATTTTGCAAACTAGGTATGCATTTTTTTGACGGTTCAAAACAGTAAATTTTATCAAAGAAATATTTATCTTTGGCTATTTCAAGAACTGTCTCTCCATAATGTGAACCTACATCTATGAAAATTTTCATTATCCCTCTCTTGTGAATTTATCTAAATTAATAAACTTTAACTTTGTATAGGCCATGTGCTATTGTTATTGCTAGAATAAGAGCAATTAGCCGAATCATTATAACCCCTTAAATACAATAAAAAACTTCCGAAAAACTAAGATTTTTTAACTCTTAAAACAACTATTTCTTGAAATGTTTAAACTTACGCTTTTATAATTTCTAACTCGGGAATGGCTATTACAAAATTACCATTCCATTCGCTAATATAACTCAACTGTGACATCACTTCTTCTTTTATATTCCATGGGAAAATAACAATATATTTTGGCTTATCTATACGAATTGTAGACTCCTCTACTATTGGTAGTCTGCTCCCAGGCATGTATTTTCCCACTTTATTTGGATTTTTATCTACGACATAACTAATTAAATCCGAATGAATGCCTGAAAAATTCATTATAGTGTTGCCTTTGGCGGCGGCACCATATGCAATAACCATACTTTCACTTTTTTTGGCTTGAATTAAAAAATCTAAGAAATCTATTTTTATTTTCTCTACCCTACATTGGAAATTTTGATAATATTTTAGAGAGCAAACTTTTTTTTCTTTTTCCAATGTTATTAATTTATTAACTGAATTTTCAATAACTTGAATTCCGGTATCATTGCGCTGAGAATAAACCCTCAAACTGCCCCCGTGCGTTGTTAGCTCCTCTACATCAAATATGCAAAGCCCATTTTCTTTAAAAATAGTCTGAATGGCTGTCAATGATAAGTAAGAATAGTGTTCATGATAAATAGTATCAAACTGATTATTCTGCACCAGGTTTAATAAGTGCGGAAACTCAAAAGTTGCAATCCCTTCGGCTTTCAACAAAACAACGAAACCCTTTAAAAAATCATTAATATTTGGTACGTGTGCTAAAACATTATTAGCTATCATTAGGTCAGCATGATTCTTTTGGACTACTAGTTCTTTTGCCATCCCTTCACTAAAAAATTCTTCAATAATCTCAATTCCTTTTTTTCTTGCTGCTATAGCCGTGCTATGAGTTGGTTCAATACCGTAACACGGCATATCTTTTTCTTTTATATATTGAAGAAGGTAGCCATCATTGGCAGCAATTTCTACTACATTGCTCTTATCATTTAAATTAAACCTTACCACCATAGTGTTAACATAATCACTAGCATGATTTAACCATGAAGACGAATAAGAACTAAAATAAGCATAATCATCCGAAAACATCTTATCAGCATCAACTATATCCATAGTTTGAACCAGCCAACAATAATCACATACCATAACTTTTAACGGATACCATTGCTCTGGAACTTTTAACATACCACAATCAAGATAAGAATTTGATGGTGGAGAGGATTCTAGATCAACGAATACATTTGACAGTAATGTTCCACAATGTCTACACTTCATTATTATTTCAATCCTATAAAAATCTTATAAATCTCATGCTAATCTATATTTTTTATCTCATTGCATATTTGCTTAATATTAGGCAGTCTTAAATACCATAAATACAATTGTTTAATGCCGCTCTCTATACTAGTAAAATTAAATTCGCCAAACTCTTGAATAAATCTTAAATTACTCCCCGAATACTCGGGACTTTCCCCATACTCCTTGACTATAATTTTTTTATTATTTCTTGAAGTGGCTTTTATTATATTTAAGACTTCTTTTAATTCAACCGGATTACTCGTACAAATATTATAATTTCCATACTTTGCATCAAATTTAATAAAAATTTCAAGCATACAAAGAAAATCATCAATATACAAAAAATCAAATACTCTATTTTTCTGAATTACAGTATCTTTTCCGCATATTGCTCTACAGATATTATTTGATATAACTCTTCTCATGTAATTTTCATACTTGCCATATAAACCAAATACTCTTAAGTTTATAATATTATGTGAATTTTTCTCAATATCCTTTGAAATAATATACTTAGAAAGCCCGTAAACATCCGAAGGTATTTCCTTCCCAAAAGACGATTCAGGAGTTAAGGATTGACGATTTTTCAAGTCATACTCAGCGCCAGAACCTATAGTAATCATTTTTTTGAAATTATTTTTACAACACTCAAGATTGAAATAAATTTTTAAATTCTCTTCAATTGAAAACATATTTACAACACTAAGTACAATAATATCAGGATTACAATTACTTATATATTCAAACACCTTTTTGGTATCAAGTAAATCTAATTCAACTCTTTTTGGAGCTACAACTCTATATTTTTTCTTGCATAGATACTCATAAATATTCCTTCCTACAAAGCCCGAAGATCCTAAAATTAATATTTTGTCACAATATTTCATAATGCACAGTTATTCCACTTCAGCAAACTTACAGTTAAGCGTATATACGGTCAAATATATAAATTAAATTTAAAGACTAAATAGTTGGTTTATTTTATAAATAAGATTGAAATAACAACAAATGTAATATTCTAGGCCTAATTATTTATTAACTGTTAATCTTGATACTTCCTCACCATCAAATTTATAGAATTTAGCTCTATAATATAAATCCATCATCCACTACTATATTCTGACCATTTACATATTTACTTAAATCGCTAAGAAGATAAAGTAAAGAGCCATTAATATCTTTCTTATCAAGCATTCCCACACTTGAGCACTGTGCCTTATATGCCTTTAGGAAAACCTTAGGTTGTGTGTCAAGAATACCGCCTGGACTCAATGTATTTACTCGAATATTCATTCCTTTAAAATATTTCGCCATATATTTTGTTAAATGAATTAGTCCAGATTTAATGGCTGCATACTCTACGGATACCGTCATAGAAGTGCCATTATAAATTTCAAACTTTGGAGCAATTACACCGTAAATAGAAGCTATATTGATAATATTGCCATACCCTTGCTTTTCAAAATATCTAGAAAAAACTTGTGAAGTTGTAAAATATCCACCTAAATTTAAGCCTACATTTTGAATAAAATCCTCATATTCTACATCGAAAAAATGTCGTCCAAAGTTATTGTTCCTTGGATAGGCGTTATTAACGAGCGCATCAATTCTTCCATATTTCTTGTCCAAATAAGAAATAGCTTTATTTAAAGATACTTTAGAAGTAATATCCAATTCCACAACGTTAATATTTTGAGAATCTAATTGTTGACTTAGTTTTTTTCTAACTATTAGCGCCTGCTCTTTTTCAATATCAGCAATAATTGCAATACCTCCGTTTTCAACTATAACCCTAACAAACTCTTGGCCAATTAAGCCTGCTCCACCAGTAACAACCACCACTCTATCCGTAAGCACTATAATACCTCTTTATAAAATTCTATCTTTCTATCACATACAGTATTAAAAGTACTCCTATAATCTTCTTGCCATTGTTTATCAATTTCATAGATATGCATATTACCTTCAGAACTTGAAGGTATTAATTCACCATTGGCATCGTAAGCACAACTACTATCTGCATATTCTAGGTCATTTCCATCAATTCCAGTGCGATTAACACCTATGATAAAAATTTGATTCTCTATAGCTCGGGCCTTTAATAACGCCTTCCAATGACTCATTCTTTTCTTTGGCCAATTTGCAATATTTATGATGAGATCACAATTCTGGGCCATTGCTGAATATATCTCTGGAAATCTTAGATCATAACAAATTGACAGTCCTATATTCATCGACTGATATTGAACAACTTCCAATCTATCTCCAGAATCAAAATACTTTCCTTCCCCTGCAAAAGTGAATGGGTGAATTTTAGTATATTCACCAATAACACTCCCATGTGATGATATGAATATACTTTCATTAAAAGCCTTAGCTTGATTTTTTATAACCATGCCAAAAACAATTGCTATATTATATTTTTCTGCTGCTTCACTAAATTTTGCAATAGTATCACTATTTGATCGCTCCTCACGAGTTAGAGTAGTATTAACAGAAAAACCTGTTAACGTCATTTCAGGAAATATAATCAGTTCAACGTTACAATTAGAGGCATGTTTTATATACTTATTACAGGAGGCCCAATTAAGTTCTTTATCTTCCCAGGCTTGGTTTAATGAAATTAATGCAATTTTCATTAATTATATTTCCTGAATACAGGTTTTATTGCTGGGCCTTCTAAGAAATTATCTACTCCCCGTTCAAGGGCTTTACGATAGACTAATAACGATGCATGCAAAGCCTTTTCTGTAATCAATAACTCCTCTTCAGTATGCCGCAAACAAAGTGTAATCCAAGGCATAAGTACTCCGTTTTTTATCATTTCCTGTGAAAATAATGTACGTAATTCAAGTGAATTGATTCCATCATTATTTAAAGTTGAATAAACAGGTGAGCATGATGGACCGCTGACAACAAAATTCTTCTCAATACCAAGCTCTCTAGCTATTTTATTCATAATTTTTTTCAACTTATGCCCATAATCCCACACATGATCAACCACATTTTCTCTTTGCATTACCTCTATCGTTTTTACAAATGCCCCTAAGCCAGACATCTCTGCACCATGCGTTGTTGATAAAAGAAACAATCGCTCTTTACCCGCATGCTCTATAGAGCCTTGTTCCATTATTTCACGACGACCAGCAACACAAGACACTGAAAAACCATTAGCCATTCCTTTACCAAAGGTGCAGAGATCTGGGTTTATCCCATATAAATATTGTGCACCTTTCATATGCCATCTGAAACCAGTAATCATTTCATCCAAAATAAACACAATACCATTAGAACGGCATAACTCTTGCACTTGATAAAGAAAATTGTTTTGACCTGCTTTTTCAACTGACCTACTACATATTTTTTGACCACAACAACCTCCTGCAGAGCTCCCTTCAATTGATGGGCATTCAGTACCTGCTGCTGGCTCAAGAACAACACAAGCAAACTGATTTGGATGCTTTTCTATCAAATTTTTGAGAGATTCAATATCGTTATAATTAAATACCTTTGTTAACTCAATTGTGGAATCTGGTATTCCTTTAGTCAGGGTAGTTGAGCCTATAAACCAATCATCATATGAAAAGAATGGGTGTTGTGCACAGCGCGCAACTTTATCACGTCCTGTATATGCACGAGCAAGCTTTACCGCAGCTGAAACAGAAGAAGAACCATTCTTGGTAAATTTAACCATATCCACTGAATCTATCATATCAATTAAAAGTTCAGCTGCCTCAAGTTCAATTAATGAAGGACGTGTAAGATTATTACCATTTCTTATCTGCTCAATCGCTGCTGCATCAATTTCATTCTCTGCGTATCCAATATTTACTGCACGAAGTGCCATGCCATAATCAAGATAGCGATTTCCATCTGCATCAAAAACATATGCACCTTTTCCACGTGACAATATTTCTGGAGCATTTGATGGAAATTGATCGAATCCACGAGAATAGGTATGCGCCCCACCAGGTATGGCTCTAAGTAAACGTTTTTGATAGCTCATTCTGTAACCCTGCTCAATTTTTCCAACTTGGAAAGAACCTGAAGAGTGTGGTGATCACTTAATAAGTTGTTTGGATATATACTTTTATCGCCTTGAGTGACAGCCTTTACAAAATCCTTCATTTCAGCAATATAAGGCTCCTCTGGGTTAATATAATCTTCCTCAATCGTGCCGTTATCTAAATCAAATCGAACCCAATTATCACTGCGTGTATTAATATAACGCACACAGTTCTCATCAGAACTAAACACAATTTCACCTTCTGAGCCAAGTATTCTTAATTCTCGAGTTGCTTTTGGACGAGAAATGACTTCAACAGTTAAGTTGGCTAGCACATTTTTAGGAAATCTCAGCAAACAATGATAGATATCATCAATGTTTGCATTAATATTGGTAAGTTTATCTTTTACACAAGCTAGAGCTTCTGGCTTTCCAAACACATCTATAAGCCATGTTAATTCAAAAGGTACAATTTCTTTACAGCCACCAGTACTCCTGTTTGATACATAAAAATCTTCTATCTTTTCCCATGGATGCCAATCAGGAAGATACTGTCCGGTTTGATAATTTATATTTAAGGGTTTTCCAATAACACCTAAACCTATCAATTCTTTTACTTTAGCTGGGCCAGAATTATAAATCATTGTGCAAGATGGAGCTATCAATAACGGTGTATTTTTAATACGATTGTGCAATTCTAATATCTTTTCTGATTCAATAACAGAAGCTTCTATAAAACATGGTAATTCTCTCTCGAGACCAACAAAAGCGTATTTCATATGAAACTCAGGTGGAGTAGAGATAATAAGAACATCTGGAGCAAAACTATCAAGTGCTAAAATAAAATCAAAATAGATTGGAATTTTATACTTCACCTTAACTTCAGCACACCTATCATCTCTAGTATCAAATCCAGCTATATCAGCAAAGCCAAGTGCCTGTAAGTTCCTTACACGGCGTTTTCCCATCGATCCCAAACCAATTATCAAAAACTTCATTTTGTCCCCCACTCATATTCCATAATCTTTTCCACACACAAAAAATCATATATATCATCAATTTCATAATTTTGGTAACGTTTGATTTTAAATGACATGCATCTGCGAGTGTAAAAGGTGTTCTCCTTAAGTAGTATTGAAGTCTTTGCCATATAAGCCACCCCATAAGGAAAGTATGCTGGGGTATTATCCTGACGTCGTGTCGTCTGAACTAACTCTTCGCAATATGATTTTATCTTGGAATCATCTAATCGCTTTACAATTGCGGGATGCTCTGATATTTCTCCAACACTGACAATAGAATCATACTCACTAGCATGATTAATCAACATTTCTAGCATGGTGTCAATGTCGCCATCATCACGTAATGGTGAAGTCGGCTCTAAAAGAACTACATAATCAAATATTTTTCTTTCTGATTTTGTATAATATTCGAGCGCATGTCTAATTACATCATAGGTTGAAGCATAATCATCAGCTAGTTCTTTAGGTCTGATAAATGGCACTTCTACACCTAATTTAATAGAAATATCGGCTGTTTCCATATGATCCGTTGTTACAAGAATAGTATCTAGATATTGTGATTCTTTTGCTTTTTCAATAGTCCACTCGATTAATGGCTTTCCAAAAATATTACGTAAATTCTTACCAGGAAGACCTTTTGATCCCCCACGGGCGGGAATGATCGCAATAATTCGTTTATTGTTAATCATATGATTATTACTTAACCTAGCCTAGTTTTTTTTACCAATCCCATTGGCTTTTTCATATTCATCCGGCATACCAATATCTTGCCATGGCTCATACAGAGGATAAACTATAGTTCTCTCGCCATCTTCTTTCAGTCGAAAGAACAAGGTCGGCATATCACAATAACTATTAGTACTAAGCTTCTCAAGTACACTTGGTTGTAAAACATAAATACCAGCATTAATATGAGTAATTGAAATGGGCTTCTCTATAAATCCAATAATATTTATTCCTTTAGTCTCTACAACTCCAAAAGGATGTTGCCATTCATGTGCGCGCACAGCCATGGTTGCCTCCGCTTTATTTTTAGAATGAAAATCAAGCAATTCCCCATAGTTTACATCGGTCAAAACATCGCCGTTTGTAACCAAAAAAGGAACTGTAGGCCTAGGATTTAACAAATTAATGGCACCAGCAGTCCCTAAAGGGGTTTTTTCTCGTAAATAGTCGACTCTAACTCCCAAATTATTACCATCACCAAAATAATCTTCAATCATATGACCAAGATAATGAGTTGATATCACAAAATGTTGAATTCCTTGTTTTTTTGCTCGAATAATAATATGCTCGAGCATTGGCTTCCCTAAAACCGGAAGCATGGGTTTAGGACAATTATCAGTATGTGGTCGCAATCGTGACCCTACACCTCCGGCCATTATAACCATAATATTTTGACGTGTGGTCGACGCCATAAGGTCATCAATTATATGTAGACCAACAACTCGTCCATGCTCATCAATTATCGGAGATTGATGGATTTTATTAAACTGCATTAATTCTAAAACTGAATTACGCTCTATCGTAGGAGAAACTATAAAAGGGCTTCGATTAATAACAGCATCAACCGATGCTGTTATGCTTAAGCCAGTCAACAATCCACGCCTAATATCTCCATCAGTTACGGTGCCAATAAGTCTTTCATTAGAGTCAACGATCAGCACTATTTGTAATGCTGACTCATTAAGATTCTGAATGGTTTGTTGCAGAGTCGCACCGCTATTCATTAATGTTTTACGCCAAAGCTTACTCATATTTTATTGTGTACTTTTTAAAAAACTAATTGCCTATCAAGGTATTTCACAAAAACACCTCCTACTTTGTAAAAAGTATATCTATGAATTCATTTCCTTGAAAAATAAAAAAGAAGAATGTAAATCTTTAGCGATATGAATCATACTATTACCACTTCTATTACTATGCTCATTTATTAAAATTCCAGTTGAACCTATCGATAATGGATATTCCAAATCATTCTCAAAATGGTCGCCAATAAATGTTATTTTACTGAACTTAACACCAATAGAGTTTGATATGTGCAAAAAAGGCTCGTAAAAGGGCTTCTCTCTTTTACATTCTCTAGCCGCTACAAAGGTAATATCATCTTTATAGGGGAGATTTAAATTTTTCCACTTATTATTTTGTGCACCTATTACACCATTTGTTAACACACCAACTTTCATTGAATTGCGGAATGCATATTCAATCCACCTTGAGGCGCCCTTCATAGGGGTTAAATTTACTTCAATGTTATTGTATAACAAAAACAGCATATTTCGTAAATTATTAAAACGCCTTAAACTATTATTCTTGTTATTAGTTTCCCAGTATTCTAAATTATGCTTTAAGAAGTAACTAAAGATATCTTTTTGATATCTTCTTATATAAGTAAAATCATTAATTATCGGTAAATAAGAACTTTTTGGCCATTTGTTTATAGAACAAAAGTCAGAAAATATATGCTCAAAATAATGTGATTCTGAATATAAGGTATCGTCAAGATCAAAGATAATTGCTTGACTACTCCACATCATCTAATGTTAGTCTAAACTGTGGTGGCATTGACCGAATTGCCTTTCTTCCAATTAATTCATCAATCCTCATTGGTGAGAATCCTGTTTCCGGCCTCAATACAATTAGGTTTTCTAAAGTTAAAATGTCACCCTTGCTAATATCGTGGGCAGTATAAACACTACGGCGAGCCACTATTTTATTCTTTATTTCACTTGGTGATGGTTTTTTATAATATGTGCCCAAAGCATTCTCTACATTTCTAATGCTTCTTACTAATGATTGAAATTCTAATGGATTTAAAGAGGCTTTTTGATCGGGACCGGGGAGGTCTTTATCTATTGTAAAATGTTTTTCTATAACTCTTGCCCCTAGCGCAACAGCTGCTATAGCAGCCTCAATACCTGGGGTATGATCACTATATCCATATCTCACATTTAGTTGTTCTCCCATCCATATCATAGCTTTCAGATTCACATCTTCAAATGGTGTAGGATATTCGGTATTACATTGTAATATTGTTATCTGCTCTTTATGTAAACCACAATCTAATAATACTTTTAAGGCATCTTGTACTTCATTCCATGAGGCCATTCCAGTTGACATTAGCACCTTTTTTGCCCTAGATCCAATCTCTCTCAGGTATGGTAAGTTTGTCAACTCCCCTGAAGGTATTTTAAAATACTCTTCTCCCAACCCAGTTAAAAAATCCAAGCTCTTTAAATCAAATGCAGTCGACATAAAAATCTTATTATAGCTTTCAACTTCGGACTTTAAGAATGAAAATACCTCTAGAGGGAAATGAAAATTTCGTGACATTTCAAGCTGACTAACCTTTTTCCCAGTATTCTTAACCTGATATTCAGCCATTGGTGCATTCTTAGTTTGCACTAATTCAGGAACAGCAGTCTGAAATTTAATTACGTCAGCACCAGATTTAGCCGCTTCCCGAATCATAGCAATAGCTAAATCTAGATCAGCATTATGATTAATACCTATTTCGGCAATGATTTGAACAGGCATAAATAACTATCCTCTAAAAAAATGTTCTCGAAAACTACGTGTCATCAGCATATTGTTATGATGATGGACTGGCTCCTGAGCTATTCCCAAATAATCACGTAACATAATATGAAACCATGGAACTCCAGCTCCCCAACTTGTCAACATTCCACCACCAAATCGTGGATTGATTTCCATAAGACCGTAACTATCATCACGCTCATCATGAATAAACTGCAACGTAATAGCGCCACGCATACCTGGGATCTTTAGTATTTGATCGGACAATATTTTAATTGATGGCATGTCTACAGTTCGACTTTTTACAACCTCACCACCTAATGTTTCTAGTCGTTGTCGTATTGCAAAATATTTAAACTTTCTGTCCATAGCAATATAGCAATCAACACTGAATTCTGGCCCAGAAACTAAATCTTGAATCTCATATATTGATTGTTTATCACTACTCAAAAAATCAACCAAATCGGATTGCCTATGAAACTTCTTTATACCCCGTGAAGCTGAGCCTTTATCAGGTTTTGCTATTGCAGGAACCTTACCTGAAAATGGAGGAAATGGTATATTGTGTTTTTTAAAAAACTCTGAACTATTTATCTTGCTAGAAAAAACACTAATAAGACTCTTATTGCAGGTGGGTACAAAGACTTTTTCCGATAAGCATGCTAATAGATATATTGCTTGATCATGAAATGGAATTGCAATATCGATCGAATATTTATTAACGACCAGCTCTAGATGAGGCATAATTTCAGCAGAGCTAAAAAATTTTCCCTGAATCACAGTTGCAATATCAGCAATAGGGAGGTCTTCACCCATTTCATAAGAATATATCTTAATAGTAAGCCCAAATTCCTTTCCCGCTTCAATAAGCTTCTCTGCAAACGAATAACGTTTTGATCCACCGACAAAAAGTATGTTGATATTCTTCATAGCAATAAAAATTTGTTGTTAATAACAATACAATGTTCTAATTTATATCGTAAAATTTTTTCTTCAACACTCCATCTAGTGAGACCGACCTTATAATTTCTAGAGTTTTTCTTGTTGCACCACCTTTATCAAATGGATTTGTTATGTACTGTAATTTATCTTGAAAAGAATTACTATATAACAGTTCAAAAGCCTCTTGAATATTTTCTTTATTTCCATCGCAATTAATCACACTCTCTGCACAAATTCTTCCTCTTTGACGATCGCCAATGTTAATCGTACCAATATTAAAGTTTGGAGCTTCAACCAATCCACTTGAAGAATTTCCAACTACAGCATCTACGTATTGCATAGCGGAGAGATAACGTAATTGACCAAGTGAAGTGAAGACTATAGCTTTATCTGCATACTTAGAAACAAACTTATCAATCTCATAATTAATCATTCTTCCTTCATTGTCAGCATTTGCCTTGGTAAATATTAAGTGTGTGTCAATTAACTGATCAAGCACTTGTAATAAGTTCTTAATATACTTTTTAGATACCGAATTATCAAGTGTAGCCGGATGAAAGGTGATTAATAAATTTCTTCTTGCTAGTTTGAAATTTATAGACTCTTCAAAGTCATCTTTAGAAAGTAATTTTAGCTTATTGATATTATCAATTCCAAAAGCTCCTACATTAAAAACTCTATCTTCTTGCTCGCCAAGTTGAATTACACGATCACGGTATTTGTTTGTGGTTGTGAAATGAAAGTGAGACATCTTAGTAATAGAATGTCTAAATGCCTCATCAAATGCACCTTCTGTTGTTTCACCGCCGGACAAATGTGCAATTGGTATCTTTGCTACTGTTGCAGCACTAACTGCCGAAAAAATTTCAAAACGATCACCCAAAACCAATAATAAATCTGGCTTTAAATCGGCTAAAACATCAGAAAAACCAATCACACCTAAGCCTATTGATTTACCAATTCCCACAGCACTATCAGAAGAAAGTAACATCTCTACTTTTGAATCAATGACGAACCCATCTTCCTCAATTTGTTCATAAGTTAGACCAAATTCATGGGATAAGTGCATACCAGTTACTATAATCTGTAACTTAAGATTATTGTCATCTTTAATCTCTTTCATCAGCCAAAATAAGAGGCCGTATTCAGCACGTGTTCCGGTAACGACACAGATTTTACGTACTTTATTCATATACCACGAGTACTACTAGGTATATTAACAAGTCGATCAAAAAGCCATTCTGTATTTGTCATATTTCCAAAATAACAATCTTGATTTATTTCTAATTTATGCATGGGAACCCATGCGGGACGTGTCATAATTTTATTTTCATTCATTATTTTAAGCATTACATCTCTTTGTTTTTTATTTTGTGTAACTACCGTATTCATCCAGTAATTGGATTTAGAATGCTTGAGTTCTTTCACAAACTGTAGGCCATGCTCATCACCCCATTTATGATATTGTTTAGCAAGTTTACGCTTATCTTTCACATAAGCCGGTAATACCTCCAACTGCGCCACACCAAGTGCTGCATTAAGATTAGGCAACCTATAATTAAATCCAATTTCATCATGCTCAAAAAAATACCCATTATGAGGAATCTTTGCTGTGGTAGTAATGTGCCTTGCACGTCTGTTGAGCTGTTCATCGTTAGTTAGAATTATGCCGCCACCGCCAGTAGTGATAATTTTATTACCATTAAAGCTAATGGCGGCTGTTTTCCCGTAAATACCAGTATGTTTATCTTTATATCGGCTACCTAATGATTCTGCTGCATCTTCAACCAACGGGATGTTATATTGATCGCAAATTTGTTTAATAGCATCAAGCTCTACCGGAATACCAAAAGTATGCATAGGAAGACATGCTGCAATCTTTTTATTGCTAACTTTATTCCAGCAATTACCATCCTCTCTAACCTCACCATATTCATCTAAAAATAGTTTTAGGCTCTTTGCTGACAATCCTAAAGTAGCTCTATCAACATCCAACAAAACTGGAGTTGCGCCACAGTACCGAATAGCATTACATGTTGCAATAAATGTGAGTGATTGTGTAATAACTTCACTATTGTTCTCAACACCGACCAGTTTAAGCGATATATGGAGAGCTGCCGTACCATTAACTGTTGCGATTGCATATTTTGCACCAGTATACTCGGCAGTAGAGTTCTCAAAAAGATCAACATACTCTCCTATGCTAGATACATATGTGGAATCAATTGTCTTGAGAAGATATTTTTTTTCGTTGCCTATGAATCTTGGTGAATGTAATGGAATGAATCCATCTGTGCCATAAAGATCTCTAATGAAATATATTAAATCTTCAAACATTATATATCCATGCTTTATAGTGTTCTAGATGGTTGGGCTGTGTAATCCAATCAATAGTTCGTTGTAGCCCCTCTCGAATACCAACTTGAGGCTTAAATCCAGTAATCTTTTCCATCTTGGTATTGTCGCACCAAAGACGAAATACTTCAGATGTTTCAGGTCGGATGCGTTCCTGATCTACAACGAATTCAATATCACTACACATCAGCTCTTTAATCAAATTAAGTGTATCACCCACACTGATTTCAAAATTAGAACCAATATTAACCGCCTCCCCAATAGAAGTATCGGACTCTGCTAATGCAATGAAACCACGACAGGTATCTTCTACATAGTTAAAATCACGCGTAGGTGTCACATCACCTAACTTGATCTCTTTCATGCCATTAGCAATCTGAGTGATAATTGTGGGTATTACCGCACGGGCAGACTGTCTCGGTCCATAAGTATTGAATGGACGTGCAATCGTCACCGGCAGCTCGAAAGCATTATAAAAACTCATCGCCAGCGCATCGGCAGCGATTTTAGTTGCACTATATGGCGATTGAGGTTGCAAAGGATGCTTCTCATCAATAGGAACATATTGCGCCGTACCATAGACTTCACTAGTAGAAGTATGGATCACTCTTTTTACGCCATTCTCTTTCGCCGCCTGACATATATTGAGCGTACCCTTAATATTAGTATCTACATAGCTTTCAGGTGCAACATAAGAATATGGAATGGCAATCAGAGCGGCAAGATGAAAGATTATATCAACACCTTTTGTGATGGATTTACAAAAATGTGGATCACGAATATCGCCAGTCAATATTTCTATCTGATCTCTACAATTCACATCTTCCAACCAGCCCCAATTATTAAATGAATTATATTGGGAAAGGGCTTTTATCTGGTAACCTTTACTTACCAACATCTCAACAAGATGTGACCCAATAAAACCGTCGGCACCTGTAACTAAGGCGACCTGACCTAGGTAAATATTATCATTCATACGCTCGGTAAAATTCTTTAATTTTTTGTTTAATCATTTTTATTACTTCTATTGGAGAATAAGTTATTACATAGAAAAGGTTAGATGGACACTTATGATAAAGATTATATAAATTTGAAAAATATGATTTGAAATCTTTACCTCTTATGTACCCCATAGCAATATCAACAGATTCATTCCGCGGAGTGATTGCAATATACCTTTTTAGCAACCTTACATCGTCACTTGAAAACATTTTTACCCAGGAATCAATAATTAATTCACTATTAACGGTTTTCTGTAATACATGACACCATGTAACACCCCTTGCTTTTCCCATTTTATTTAGCTGACCACTATGATGTCTCCAGTATAATTTAGCCGTTGGGTCAAAGCCACAATCACCATAAATTGCCAATTTAATTATTTGAGTAGAATCCCATGACCTATCATATCCACCACATTGAATTAAAAGATCTTTTTTTGTAAACAGAATTCCACCAGGAGCTCCAAAAAACTTATTATGGCTTCCTGTTATAAAATCAATTGCAAGTTCTTTTCCATCAATATACCTATCTCTTTTGTTCTCATCCTTTAACAGATTGGTCATTGACTTATTTATATCTCCATTTATATCTATCGATACTGGTAACGGTCCAGCTGTTACACAATTATCATTTTCAGTAAATAATTTTGCCATACTTGAACAGCAATTTTCCGACAACAAATCATCATACGATAAGTGCCCAATAATATCACCTTTACAATTTAATAAACCAGAATTCCAACAAACTGCCATATATTTTTGATTATCGTCCCAAGTAAATTGATTTTTTTTAAAATGAATCAAAGAGGTATTTGAATTTTTATTATAAACATCTTGCATGTATGCAGTAATATCTACATCAGCTCCATTATTAATCAGTATTAGCTCTACATTAACGTAATCTTGGTCTAAAACTGATTGCACTGCCTGTGCCAATAGATCTAATCCATAATATACATCAATAATAATTGAAACAATAAGCTTACCTGGTGCGTACTTCTCTTTAATAGGACGGTAAAAATCATAATCTGATTCCTTTGCCTCTTCAATTGATTTCATCTCTACTCCATTTTTTCAGTTATTGTAAATAATTTATTTTTCTCAAAAATTTTTCACTAATCCTAGCCTTTGGATTAATATAGCCATGAAGATCATTTCTACTAGATTTGACAATTTCCCATATACATTTTTGCTGTTCTAAATCCATATCTATTTCTACCCATGTTTTATCAATCCTTTTCCAGGACTCCAGTACCGCGTTAGTAATTTCATCTTCTGTCAGGTCTATAATTTCAATACCAAAATCAATATTTTTTTTGCATTGGAATGTTGATGATTAAGAATTTCACCTAACTCTAATGATATTTCAAATGCCATTCTTCACTGCCTAGATAAGCGTCATCTCTAACAAGAATACATACAAATTTCTGACCATCTTCCCAGTCTTTAGACCGTAACCATGCTTTTGCCTGTTCCTCTTCGCTAGACAAAAATTTCATCATTATACTGCTCTGTTTGAGCTAATAAGCATTGAGGACAAATATAAAATATTAGTGGGTACATTTTTTCTGGGGAATTTAACCTGTCTTCAGTAATTAAATCATTGGATATAGCTGTATTGCCAATATCGAAAGTAGGCTCGTTTACTATGGTAGTACAAAAATTTACATTTCATGATTGGCCTAGTTTATTTGATTCTATTTTATTAAAATATAGGTATGACACATGCATTCTCATACTCGTTAAAGTTAACAACTATATTATTGAAGAAAGTTAGCATTGCTGCGTAGAAAGATTGAACTAATCTTCGCGTCATCGTGAATGTAACCATGATGTCTTGAAAAATGTCTATGATTAATTAGTACACTCCAAAATTTCTTCTGTTCTTCTATGTCGTTCTTAGTATCAACCCAAGTTCCTTCAAGACGTTTCCACCCTTCTTCAACTGTAGCAAGAATTTCCTCTTTTGATAAATTAATTATTTTTATACCAGAATTCTCGTATTGTTCTGTATGACTAAATTTGTACTCCAAGTGCTCGTTTAGTGTTAGTGGTTTTCCTGTCTTCTCCCAAACTAAATGTTTTGGGTAGTTCAAAGTCTTACTCCATGACCACATTTCAAAAAGTGGTAAGAAATTCAACAAGAGAATTGGTTTTCTATACACATCACTGATTAAATCGGGCCCACTTGCTGTGCTAATACACAAGTCACAATTTGCAAATAACCACACATCAAGAAAATCACTCCTCTCTGGATGAAATGGGTAGTCTATCACTCTAGGGTGTTTAATAGAAACTCTGTTATTAACCGATTTTCCCATGCGTAGTACCCATACTCCCTGGTCTGCTAACCATCTTATTGCTAGGTTATATGTCTCTATATCAGAGTCTCGATAATTATGATAATTCCAATCATACTGAGTATGCCATTCTTCAAAACCAAGATAAGCTGAGTCCCTCACCTGTAGACAAACAAACTTTTGTCCTTCTTTCCAGCCCTGTTCTTTTAGCCACAACCTTCCTTTATCCATCTCCTCTGGAAGAAAATCAAATTGGATATTATAATTCTCCATTATTCCGTTAATATCTCTGGAATGAGT
>Ga0257127_1000704_pt1 | contig 27548 bp, 37 predicted proteins | sample SI060_135mmetaG_FD_190152 | JGI IMG/M metagenome (GOLD analysis project Ga0257127, IMG submission 190152) | Marine microbial communities from Saanich Inlet, British Columbia, Canada - SI060_135m | ecosystem: Environmental > Aquatic > Marine > Inlet | place: Canada: British Columbia | collected... | reverse complement strand
ATTTCTTATGAGTTAAGGTGTACTTTAGTTTGTTTTTCATAGTATTAATCATGCTGCCTTCCTGGCAACTTCACTACCCCAATAAATCTCTGCAGGCGTTTTTCCTACCAGAGATTGATGTGGTCTCTCAAAATTGTAAAACTTTAAATACTCCTTTAACCCTGAGAGTAATTCTGGAACAGTCTCAAACTCTTCCAGGAATATTTTTTCGTACTTTACTGATCTCCATAACCTCTCGATGAAGATGTTATCTATACAGCGCCCTTTGCCGTCCATTCTGATTTGAACGCCATGATCTTTTAGTGTGCCGGTGAATGCCTTCCCTGTATATTGTGCACCCTGGTCTGTATTGAATATCTCAGGTGTCTGATGTTTGCGCAAGGCACTCTTCAAGGCATTAACGCAAAAGTCATCATCCATGGTAACTGAGACTTCCCAGGACAGCACATAACGGCTGGCCCAGTCCATTACTGCAGTCAGATAAACAAAGCCATGAGCCAGCCGAATGTAAGTTATGTCTGAACACCACACCGGATCAGGTTCTGTGATCGACATCTTTTTCAGCAGATAAGGATAAATAGTATGTGCCTTTCTCTGCCTGCTAGTGTTAGGCTTGGGGGCTACTGACTCCATGCCCATCAAACGCATCAATCGTTGGATCCGTTTACGGTTTACTAGAATATCTTTGCGGATCAAATAAGCCGTCATCTTGCGACTACCGTAAAACGGATGTCTCAAAAACTCTTCATCGATGAGCCTCATGAGTTCCAGATTCTCAGGCTCTTTGGCAAGAGACGATCCGGGTCTGTAGTAAGAAGAGCGTGGCAGATGCAACAGATCACACTGCCGTTTAATTCTCAGCCTCTTGTTTCTGCCCTCTATGCATTTGACTTTCTCTGAGACGCTCATCCCAGATAGCCGGTCTTTTTTTTAGCCAATCAACTTCTATTTGCAGTTGGCCGACTTTTTTATACAAATGATCTCGCTCAACCTCTTTCTGCTCAGCGTCTTTATCTTTACCGTTGCTAAAAGCTGCAGGTGTTGCATCAAGTAACTGCTTCTTCCAAAGACTGATCTGATTGGCGTGAACTCCATATTCAGAGGCAAATTCTGCTATCGTTTTCTGACCCTTGATTGCATCAAGTGCAATTCGTGCCTTCAATTCCTTGCTGTACTTTTTTCTGCCCATTCTGTATCTCCATTTTTTTATTGAAAATACACCTTAGCACATTGTCTCATTTATAGGGTCCACTATAAACTTCATATACAGACTTAAATTTGTAGAATTTTGATTATCTTATCATCAAGTATAAATCAGAATACCGACTAACACACTAAACCATGTTTATACTACATTTATTATAAGATGTATTTACTTCACTTCGGGAGTGAATTTATAAAAAAGGGGATGGTGTGTATTTACATTGAGAAATATGCGGCGGAAACTTCTGAGGGTTTTTTTATAGATTTCTTTTACCAGCGGAATGAAAGTATCATCTAGATTAGAATTCATTTCAAATTGAGAATAAGAACTCTTTATTCTAGGCGTATCACCCATATTAATCTTTTTAAATTTATCCTTCATATCCTTGTTGGATTTCTTATTTAACTTCTTCATAGCATCTTCAAAATATTTTTTATCTTCTGAATGTTTTCCTGACACACTTTCTCTAACATCAACTCCATTGGTTAAATTGGGAATGTAATGTTTGTTAGAAGTTACATTAGTTACTATCCTTTTCCAGGCATGAGAAATAAGAGATTTGATTTCTTCTGTGGGCATTGGGTTAGTGGTTCCAATTTGAAGATGAGCGTGTGGGTGGAATCCATTGTCTTCACTCCAACTGATTTCAAATTCTGTCTTCACATAAAATCTATATTTTGAAGGGAACAATATCCTTTTCCAAATATTATCATCTTTCAGTTTCTTGATTGATTCCTTCAGAACATTTTGGAGATGAAGCAGAGAGTCATTCTTGTGTCTAAGGTTGAAAGTCATTAGAATATTTTTACCAGCATTATTCAGCAAGAACTGGCGAAAAGGATTCATTCCCTGTTCAACTTCTTCTTCTCTTAGATAATTACAGATGGGGCAATGATTAACATAATGACATCTCTTAATCCGTCTTGGTCTAGATTTGATTGGTAAATGTTTCTCTATCTTACGGATGAATTCTGTGGAGCATTTGAGTATCTCTTGATGGGTGATTATCTTATTCTCAACCAATGACTGACGAATGTCGTATATGTGGTCTGGAACCGGATCTGACTTATTCCATCCCCTGTCAGAATATAATGATGATGTGTCTGAGTTGGTTCTTATGTAATAGGAACTAGCATTCATTTGATTACCCAGTACTATCTAATGAGGATACTTCATAAAAGTTGCGAGGTATTGATCAAAATACTTATCCAAATCTTCTATGTGCTCACCTGACTGGGAACAGGTTTCTATGAAATCCCCCCACTGTTTTGTTAATATATCATACACTTCTGGTGGTAAGGAGTTCTTTACTTCATTCATTTTACTTCGATGCTCATGTAATTCCCTCAATAAATCTGTATGTTCTTTAGTCCCCTCCGTCTTTGATCCCAAACTTAACATTAAATTATGTACTTTGGTTCTCCGCTCTTCTTTTTTTACGCTCACTATACTCTCATCTCATAATATAAAGTGTTTATCTTTTTAATAACCTTATGGAAGTCTTATGACTTTAACTGTCGAACTTTTTTTCTATTTCAGGAAAATCAATTTTTAATTCTATTCTACTCATATTTTCTGCTAGAACAGTTCCGTCAAGATTTTGTATGGTAAATCTAGTAGTTCCTTCGTGGTCATAATATTTTAATAGTTGCATATTATTTGATGTTAGAACAATTTCAGGTGTTAATTTATTAACACCTGAATAATCGTGACTGTCACAACCACTTGCAAATAAAATCCCTACACTTGCAAATAACAAAAAAGAAGTTAGTATCAATTTTTTCATATGTTTCCTTTAAGTTTAGGGTTTTTGGATGTACTTATTATAAATGAAGAGTTATGATTTAATCAAGTAAAAACTAAACTTTTGCAGACAAATTTATGGGATTTAGACATGACTATAAAGTGTCCCAACTCTGATTTAAACACTTCTCCCAAATGGAGAAATTACTTCAAGAGAACTAGTATATGAAAAAAGAAAAGTTAAATGAATGGGGATACCCAACACATCCAAAATCCGATTATTCAAAAACAGAAGGAGATTTTGAGACTTGGATTGGACTGATTATAGTTTTCACTCTGATGATACTCTTTTTTATATTTGGAACTTAGATGAATAAAACTGTTTCATAGAAAATTAAAATTGAAGCGATTAAATCTACCCACTAAATTGTGTCCTGTTTGTAATAGAAATTTGACTTAGATTTAAAGGTAGACATTAAAAGAAAGTTTAGGTATATTAAATCTATGAAAAACACATACTCTTGGGTAAATAACTTACTCACACTTAGAACAAAAGACGAAATCTGAATAATCTGTGTTAGTTGAGTAGTCAAAGGAAGTGGGGTGTAATGAGTTCCGTTTTACTCTATAACTATGTATCCCCCTCTCGGCACCACAGGTGTTAGAATCAACATTAGATGCGACTTTAAAATAATAACTCTGATTTACACATCTTTTATTTATTGTCCTGTTTAATATCTTTCGGGGTGTAGCGCAGTCCGGTAGCGCGCCTGCTTTGGGAGCAGGATGTCGGGAGTTCGAATCTCTCCACCCCGACCATCTACTTGACCAATCGGTCTATAAGTAGTTGTAAGTACTTTCTATTCCAAATTTACAATTCTCAAAAATATCCCCACACCGAGCCCCTCTACTTGTGTAGTTCCACTTTTGGTTCCACTTTCAGGGTTCGTGTTATGTCAAATTACAATTCCAATCTTTATAATAAATCATATTTTCGTAGTATTATCCCAAAAAATTTCCTGAATAATTTTGAGGGTAAAGACGAGTTACGTTTGTCTTTGAGATATGTTATATATTGAGATATCTAACTTGTGTGATTGATAAAGTTTGGAAATGATAAATTTATTCATTGATTAAAAGTACAAATTTCAATACAATTTTAATGATGACAGACTGTGTTGTATGAGTAACGGTAGGGGGTGGGGAAGTAGTTAAATATAAGTTTTTTATACTAACCAAACCAAAGAGTATAAGTAGATTGGATTTCACGTCTTTTATAGAATATCCAATAATAACAGTATGCCGTAGTGACGGAATTGGTAGACGTGCTAGTTTCAGGGACTAGTTTCCGCAAGGGAGTGGGAGTTCGAGTCTCCCCTACGGCACCACCGATCAAAAACACATAATCAAAAACAAGCATATAAGTAGTTGATTATTTAGTTTTTCCTTCCTTAAACGAATCTTCTTAAATTTACTAAAAATTAAAAACAAAAGTCAATACCTCCTGTTTTAGTGACACTTTGTGAATGGATTAACCAATAAAAAGATAAACAATCAATCTGTATATTTGTTCATTAACATCCAGAGTAACATTGAGTAATCAACATCATATATGGGTCCCACCATACTATACTTTAATGCTCTCCAAAAAAGATTATATCTACTATAACACCTCATAACAAAGTGTTATATAATCAAACAATTGGTATAAAACTAAGTCAATAGTGCCTGATTAACCATTACCAATTTATGACTTATGAATAAGATATAAAATGAAGAATGAAGAAAAAATAAGACTGATGATAGAACACGAAAGGAAAATGCTGGAAGTAAAAACCTCCTTACCTCCAGCAGTGTCTAAATTATTTACAAAGCAGTGGGGAAACTTCTTAGACACCTGCTCACAGTCAGGTGAGCACATAGAAGATTTGGATAAGTATTTTGATGAATACCTCTCAACTTTTATGAAGTATCCTCATTAGATTATGAAGAAATATTCTATTGAGGAGAGGCGTTGAAATAGTTATTCATTTCTTGGAACGGAATAGGAGACGAAAAAAGTCGTGAATGGAAAAATGATATGACAATAACACACTCCAAAAATACAACTAAGTCAAAAACTCACAATACCGACCATATCCTCAAAAATATGATAAAGTCATTTATCATCCATTCCATATTCTAACTCCTGCCATGACAACAAGGTTCTCCATTAGTTTTACAAAGCACACTTTGTTCGTGAGCGTGTACTAATTCAGTCTGAGTTGACTGACCTCAATAAGGACACACCATACCTTATTGATTTATTATTGGAATTTGGTTTCTTTATTCTATTTCCATAGTATAATTCCATTCAGTTTACCCTAATCCAAAATATGAGAGATTACCTCCATGTAATACAAAATGGAGATTATTATAAAAAGTAAATCCTAATGTGAGCATAGTTATTTTGTTCATCATTTAAATCTGTTACCCTCTCTGGAATCAACTGGAATGGATTGAAGATATAAGTATCGAGATTTGTGCTTTATTATTACCAACTTCATCATCACGAATTAAATAATTTTCAATAATTCATTATGTCATTTAAAAAAGAGAAGACGGTTCCTACAAAAACCATAGTTAAGAATATTTCGGGTAAACGAGAAGAGTATGAGGAAGAAGAAACCAAAAGAAAGAACAAAGAAAAATTGAAGCAGTTAGAAAAAAGGAAAAAAGAAGTAGAGGAAGAAATTCTGAAAGAAGTAGAACGACTTGCTAGGGGGAAAATTGACCTTCCCTAATCTGAGTTTGCCGTGCTAAATTTAAGTAAAACTTTGACCTAACACAATAATGGAAATGGAAAAAGAGAAGAAGGTTGCTGCAAAAACACTGGTTGATGAAAGAACTTATACAACCAGTGTCAAGGATCTTGCGGATAAACGACAGGAGAGGAAGAAGAATAGAAAGGAAGGAAAGAGGAAAAAAAGATTGAAGAAGTTGGAACAAAGAAAAAAAGAAGTAGGGGAACAAATTCTGAAAGAGACAAAGAAACTTGCTGGGGAGAAAAAATGATAAAAGGAGAAGATATAGAAAATGGATTGGAAAAAGTTGATAGGATGAAAGAACTCTACTTCACATCACCTTATAGAAGGTCACTGAGAAACATCAGACTTGAATACGGACAAGTTAAGAAGAAGTTTGTGCTCAGCCTTTGAAGGTGAAATAAATAGTAGAGGGACTTCTGAGAACCCTACAAAGGAAGAAGTGTTTGAGGATGATCAAAGACTCTTGAAAAAAGTATATGAGACTAAATTTGGACTACTTGAAGGTCGTTGGATAGTTCAAAATGAACATCCAATTTCTTAACCAAGTTTCATTTCAACGAATGTTAATGATGGTGAGGTTTCGGTAGAATTTGATAATTAAAGATTAGGAAGGGAGTTTGAGATAAAAGGAATTACACCTTATTTCATGGAAGAATTGGCTTACTTCCACTAACGAAATGAATAATCTCCAAAAATCCAATGGTTTTATTTTCGAGTAATCTTTTCTTTAATGTATTTCCCTTTCACAAATTTTCCAAGTATTATCCCGTTTTTATCATAGAGTGTAGAATTCCATGCATAACGCTTGAATTCTCCTACTATTTTCCTGCCATCATAATAAGTCATTGTTCCTTTACCATGAGGTACTCCAGCTTTGTATGAACCAACATACCCCACATTATTTGATTGTATTTTTCCTTTAGCAATGGGTTTCCACAATAACCCAGAAGTTATTTTATATCTAATTTCTTTATCATTAGCATCAGATTGCCCAAACAGAGGGGAAGAAAGAAGAATGAGAAAAATGATGATTAGTATCTGTTTCATAGGTTTCCTTTAGTTGATAATAAGAACTTATATTATTGATTAAATAAGTTTTTTATAAGGAGGTGGGAGATTAGTGGAGACTGTCTGACTTGTGAATAATTAGTATTACTGCGTCTTCTGCGAATCTTGGAGTGAGTGATAATTCTGCATTGGAACTTGTCAGGAAAATAAACATTTGATTTGAGAAAGATATGAACTAGACTTCGTAATCATCCCATCTATGAAATATGGAAGGGGTATTTTTACACTTTTCAGAACAATATTTTCTATTTTCAAACTGTTTTTGTAGTTGAATTATAATCTCATTTCCACATATTTTACACTCTACATTTTTCATTATTTTACTCTATGAATATTTTTTATTGTAATGCTATATAAACATATACAGCAATGAAAATGCCAAAAGCATGTTATGAAGTTTTTGAAAATATTATTATCAGTAATAATCATCAAGTTAATACATCAATCAGTTTAATTCAAAAGGAAGTAGGAGGTTAAGGGATGGTCCCTGACTCAGTGAAGAATTAAGTGGTGGTTACTCAAAGGAGATGAATGGTGTTAGTTTTAGGTGTTTATAATTTTTTTACTTCCCATTCACTATCTTATATTTGATGTTCCCGTTGTAAACCGCTCCGTTCCAGACTATGCCATCCTCAAATTCCCCTACATACTTTGCTCCGTCATTGAAAGTGAATGTTCCTTGACCATGATATTCTCCATCCTCGAATTCTCCGATATACTTATCTCCGGAGGGGTAAGTCGATGTTCCTTGACCATTTGGAAATCCATCCTTGTTTTCACCGACATACTTTCTTCCATCAGGGAAAGTCATAACACCAACACCGTTCGGTCTTCCATGCTCAACATCCCCTTTATAAATTGGGTCAGTTTCTTTATCTCCAAATTCTTTCCAAAGAATACCAGAAGAACTTTCATAAGTATAAGACACCAGTTTCATTTCCAATCACAGGAGAAGAAAGAAGAAGCAGAGAAATGATGAGTAGGTGTTTCATAAACTTTCAGTATTAATTATTGATATTTTATTAATAGTTAAACAATAGTCAATTATATGGAAATTAATTTTAACAAAAGTCTGTTTAATTTACAAAAATAGTGGATTTGACTTGGTGTTTTTTTGGGGATAGGGTCGTTATTGAGTTTTTTTGACTTAGTGGAATTTTGGTGGGTTATTATTTTGTACCAGGTGAATTGTACTTGACTAGGAAAATGTCAGTTCCACCTGAAGTAGTATTTCCATCTAATCCTCCACCAGTAATACCAGTCACATAGATATTATCTGAAGAATCAGTTGTAACATCAGTTCCAGAATCATCAGCAGAAGTCCCCAGTTGTTTAGTCCAAGGTGAAGTGGTTGTATTGCCTGTACTCATTGTATTGTTAGTATTACTACAGGAAATAAAGATGAAACTAAAAATGAGAAAGATTGAGAGGATGATGAGTAGGTGTTTCAGTTGTTTTATTATAAGTGGTTTAGGGATGCCAAATTTATAACAATAATCTGAGTGATTTACAAGGAATGAGGAGGTTAGTGAAAGTAATCTGACCCAGAAATGATGGATGTAGAGTAGTTTCTGGAACTTGTCCAACTTGTTCTGTAGTAAAATTATAGGAATGATACGTAAAAACACTATTTCAAGTTGAATAAATCAAATCTTCCCTACAAATTAGATCCTGTCTGTAATAGAGATTTAACTTGGAGAAAGAAGTGGAAAGTGGAATGGGATAATGTGGTCTACTGTTCTGAAAGATGTAGTGAGAACAAGAATGAAGAAATAGAGAATGAAAGGATTAAATAATAGACTTTAAAAGAAAGTTGAAGTATATTGGTTTCGGGTAAATTGTTTACTCACACTTACAACACAGAGAGAAATCTTCAAATAATGTGGATGTAGTGTAGTAAAGGGAAGTAAGGTTTAGATTGGTTCGTAGGACTATGAAAGTTTATTTATCCCATACGGCACCATACTAAAACCAAATTCTAACGATTACATTTCGAAAGTCCCCCCAAAGACTTTACCGTAAAAAAGGCCAGATAGCTCAGTTGGTAGAGCAACGGACTGAAAATCCGTGTGTCGGTGGTTCAATTCCACCTCTGGCCACCACACAATAGTCAATAATATAAATCTGCTAAAGGTGTAATCCAGCATCACATATTTTTGCTTTCATAGCTTCCTACCGTATCTCCCACCATACCTGCCAGATCGCTAAAGAAGTGATTATGGATTCCAGCATAAATTATCAGTAAAAGACATGTCTGCCAATTTAAAAATAATATGAATCAAGAAAAAATCAAAAAAGATTGGGCTGTCCGAGATTACAGCTTTGGAATCTTCAAAGATCCTCCTGGAAAGGTTTGGGCAGATTTTGTCCATAGGACAGATGAACTTATCGTTTTAGCAGAAGGGGAGATTGAGATTGAAATTGAAGGCAAGTCAGAACAACCAACAATAGGTAGGGAAGTGTTTATTCCTGCTAATGCTATGCACACAGTTACTAATGTGGGTAAGACAAATAATGTCTGGTATTACGGTTACAAAAACACATGAGAGGATAAATCGTTAGTTCCAGGCTCTAAACTATCTCTTCAGACTCAAAAAATTCTAAAAATACAATGATTGAATGCACTAGACGTATAAAATTTGATGCAGGTCATAGAGTACATTTGCATGAATCAAAGTGCAGAAACGCACACGGACATCAGTATATTGTTTTTATTTATGCAACAGCTGAAAACCTAGATAAATTAGGTCGTGTTATCGATTTCTCAGTATTAAAAGAAAAGTTCCAAGGTTGGATTGATGATAATTGGGATCATGGATTTATTTATTATGAAAAAGACAGGGAAATGAAAGCGGCATTAGACATGATTGAAGGACAAAAGAAATTTGCCCTTCCCTACAATCCCACTGCTGAAAATCTAGCAATTTATCTCCATACAGTTGTTGCAGTTGAGCAGATGAAAGATACTGGCATTACGATCAGTAAGGTTGAAGTGTGGGAAACCGAAAATGCATTTGCAACAGCATCATGAATTTAGACATTACATTTAATATTACTCTGACCCTAAATAATTAACGAATTAAATATAAATAGTTACTATGATCTGCACATTGCTCGACTTTAAAATATCACTGCAAGCCAGCAAATGGTCTAGGAAGCAGAGAAACTGCAGGAACCGCTCAAAACATTTAAGGTGGAAGATACAAAAGCTCTCCCTCTCAAACAAGAAATCTTAATTAGCTAATGTAATTATTGAGAAATCAATCCGACCATAATTTTCAAGGTCTTGCCTAGTAGCTAATTACTCCAATAGAACACCAATCCTTTTTCTAATGTACGCTCCAAGAATACTAGTATCGTCTGGTTTGAACTACTATTTCCACCATCTTGGTCAAATGAGTAATATCGTTTGAAATTAATATCCTTAATGTTTCTAATTATAATTGGCTAAATTAACTAATTGACGAACGAGCCCATAGATTTATGTCTTCATCAGTAGCAACGTCATCAATCTGACTAAGTTCAGACTTACTAAACGACAAGTTATTAAGCGCACCAACAGAATCTATCACCTGTTCTGGCTTAGATGCCCCAATCAGTGCAGATGTGGTTTTATCGTCACGAAGTATCCAAGCAATAGCCATTTGTGCCAGACTTTGCTCCCTAGAAGCTGCGATATCGTTTAGTGCACGAATTTTTCCAAGAGCTGAATCGGATAACATTTTTTTCTCTAATGATTTCCCCTGAGCTGCTCGACTATCTTTTGAAACAACTCCATCTAAATATTTATCTGTTAACATACCTTGTGCTAGTGGACTAAAAGCAATTAAACCTACACCAAGTTCAATAAGTGTATCCTTCAAGCCGTCACGTTCAACCCATCTATTAATCAAACTATATGATGGTTGATGAATTAAACATGGTGTGCCAAGATCTTTCAGTATAGCTATTGCCTCACGTGTTCTCAAACTGTTGTAAGAAGAAATACCTATATACAAAGCACGACCTGAACGCACAATGTAATCCAGAGCTCCCATAGTTTCTTCAAGAGGGGTCTCAGGATCAAATCGATGTGAATAAAATAAATCAACATAATCCAATCCCATTCGTTTTAAAGATTGGTCACAAGAAGAAATCAAATATTTTCGACTGCCAAATTCTCCATATGGACCTGGCCACATGTCATAGCCAGCTTTTGTTGAAATGAATAGTTCATCACGAAAAGTCTTAAAATTAGTTTTCAATATTTTCCCAAAAGATTCTTCAGCACTTCCTGCTGGTGGTCCATAATTATTTGCCAAATCAAAATGGGTTATTCCCAAATCAAAGGCAGTAGTGCAAATATCTCTTTTTATATCATGCGAAAAATCATGGCCAAAATTATGCCATAAACCTAATGAAATAGCCGGCAATTTTAAGCCAGAATTACCACATCGACGATACACCATCTTATCATATCTGTTTGTATTTACTTTATATGTCATTTAAGTTCTCTATTAATAATTAAAAAATTAACTTTATTCAAAATATTTTTTTACTATATTAGTAATTAATAAGTATTAAGTAAAACGTTTGCTTTATAAGGTCAAGAAATCATTTTAAAAATCTGTTATAACTAGTATTATTTTCCTATTGTAAGAGTCTTTAAGATTATCCAAAACATATTAATCGTTCTAGTTCAACTATTAAAGTTATGAAGAATTTGTAGGAGTTACTCACAGGAGATGATTATGAATAAATCTTTCCTAACCAGTTATATTTTGGTATATTGTAATTTGTTTTGTTAATTAATAAGCTGAGTTGGGAAAGATGAAAGAAATAATAGTTTATACATCTAATTTTTGTGGATACTGTGGAGCTGCGAAACAATGGTTACAGAATAATAAATTAGATTTTACTGAAATTAATTTGGAAGAAGGAAATGAACGTGAAAAATTCACTAAAAAATATCCTTATTTAAGAACCTCTCCTCAGATATTTTGCGATGGGGAAAATATTGGTGGGTTCACCGATCTTATTGAAGAAGATCCTAATGATTTAAGATGAAAAACCTATCACAGGAGAAGAAAGAAGAAGAATTGAGATGATGACGAGTAGGCGTTTCATTCCTGTTTCACTCCATTCACCCACCTTCCTTTGATGTTACCGTTTTTGTATACTATTCCGTTCCAAACTTGACCATTCTTGTATTCCCCAACATATTTTTTATCTTTGTTATACTTTTTTATGTTCCACATTTTACCAGCTTTGAATTCCCCTATATACTTTTCTCCTAGTCTTTCGCCTTTTATATAAGTGAGTGTTCCCATACCGTGTTTTTTGCCATTTTTGTATTCACCAACATATTTTCTTCCATCAGGGAAAGTCATTATACCCATCCCATCTGGTTTCCCATTTTCAGCGTCCCCATTATAAACGGGATGGGTGTCTTTATCACCGAATTCTCTCAATTGAACACCTGAAGAAGTTATCCATCCGAAAAGGTTTTCTACTTTATGAGATTGAGCGAACAAAGGTGAAGCCAGAAGAATAATAGCGGTAAAGATGAGGATATGTCTCATATTTTTTCAATTGGTTAAATTATTTTAAATAATATATATAACATCAATCTGTTTGTTTTACAACGTGTAGGAATTTTACATTGAGAAATTTTGATTGATCAGAATTAGTAGGAGTTACATGCAGGAGATGATGTGATTGACATTAAGATTAAGAAATTCTTGAAAGTATTGATTGTGCCTGTTTTGTTATTAAATCTGAACAGGCCTTTACTTTTGCAGTTCTATGCAAGTCTACATGTGTAACTAACCATAGGTCACTTCTCCATTCATGTATTAAAGGCATTACTAATTCTAATTCTTTATCCTCTAGGGCTAAAAAAGTAGGATACAGTCCAATTCCCATACCATCAATTACTCCCTTTTCAAGAGCCGTATGATCAGAAGATTTAAAAACAACATTATCTAAGGGTATATTATCAGCAATCCACTTATTCATTGACATGATAGGAATACTTGTATGTAAAACATATTTATGTCTAGAAATATCATCCGTTGATTGAATCTTTCCCATTTCTTTAACATAATTTTTATGCGCATACATTCCAAATTGTACAGGCAGTAAATGTTTTACAATATTGTCTGGATCAGTGGGTTTTAAACCTGCTCGAATAGCCAGATGGGCCTCTCCATATTCGAGTTTTAAAGCCCTATTTTCAGATATGAGATTGATCCTCAAGCTTGGATTTTCTTTTTGGAGTATAGCCATCCAACTCGTTACCAAAGTATTAAATCTGGGTAGAGTAGTCACTATCAGCTCACCAGTTACTTTATTTCCATGCTCCTGAATTAAACCAACAAGTCCTTGCAACTGTTCTTCGTTAACCGATGCTATACGACTCAAATTCTCACCTGCAGCAGTTGGAGTATAACCTCTTGCATGCCGATGAAATAGTTTATGTCCAAGTTCCTCCTCAAGGTTGCTAACTTGTCTGATAACTGTAGCGTGATGCACTCCCAAGAACTTTGCCGCAGCACTCACAGTTCCTAACCTTGCAACATGATAGGCAGTTCTAACTTGATTCCAGTCATTTATCTGTGTATCCATGCACATATTATGTTCAAATATTGCTATTGCGTGCAAGTTATTTCTTAGATAAAATAAGGATGTTTAAAATGTATTAAACAATTAGGTAATTGATGAAATAGAAAAGGAGTAAATAAAGTGAACAACCAGTCATAAAATGGAATCGATATAGTAAAGTTAATACTGCTTGATAAAAAAAGTATCGCAGAAGATTGAATCCAGTTCATTTTTATTTATATACCTTAAAGATAATAATAGGAAAATTATGACCACTCCACATAAAGTTCTGGCTTTTGCTGCAAGTAATAGCCGTAACTCGATCAATAAAATGCTGGTACTGCATGCTGCGAATGTCTTGAAGGAGGAGGTGATTCCTACTGCTGACATTAGAACAATTGATCTAAATGATTTCGAAATGCCGATCTACAGTATTGATCGTGAAAAAGAGAGTGGTATACCGCAAGAGGCAAAAAATTTCTATAAAGAAATTGGTGATGCCGATACTTTGTTGATTTCATATGCGGAATACAACTTTAACTATCAATCAGCATTTAAAAATATTGTTGATTTGTGCTCACGCATAAAAATGAAGATATTTCAAAACAAACCGATGGTAATCATGGCTACTTCACCTGGCCCCAACGGTGGCTCACATGTGCTTAAAGCTGCCAATGACACAGCAGGTTTCTTTGGTGCCGATATTCGTGGCAGTCTTTCAGTGCCTAGCTTTTATCACACCTTCGATACCCAGAAGGAGCGAATTTCAGATGCTGAGTTGGCAGAAGGGCTTAGGGTGCAGCTTATTAAGCTTGCAGCATCTTAGGAATTAACCCTAGCAGAATGAGACAGTTGTCAGTTGCCAGTAGCAATTATTTTGTAATGAATAACAGAGCTGAAGTACTAAAAGCTTATACCAATTTCAGCCGCAACAACATTTTAGTAAGAAACATAATTAATTGGAGGATAAGATGGGATTATTAGTTGAAGGTCAATGGCATACGGATTGGTACGATACCAAAGCCACGGGAGGCAACTTTATCCGGAATGGATCACATTTCCGTAACTGGATTACTGAAGATGGGGAACCAGGCCTCAGCGGTGTTGGGGGTTTTAAAGCTATTGCAGGGCGTTATCACCTATATGTATCACTTGCTTGTCCTTGGGCACATCGCACATTGATATTCCGACAGCTAAAAGGTTTGGAAGATATGATTTCAGTATCGATCGTTAATGCCTTTATGGGTGATGAAGGTTGGACGTTTGAACCGGGTGCTGGTGTTATTCCCGATACGGTTAACTATAAATCAAGGCTGCATGAAATTTATACTTTGGCACTGCCTGATTATACTGGACGAGTAACAGTCCCGGTGTTGTGGGATAAACATCAAAACACCATTGTTAGCAATGAATCGGCTGAAATTATCCGCATGTTTAACAGCACCTTTGATCACCTTGGTGCGACCCCTGGAGATTATTACATGATTGATAAACGAGGGGAGATTGATTCACTTAACGCATTGATTTATGACAACGTCAATGACGGCGTCTATAAATCGGGCTTTGCCACTACACAGGCAGCGTATGATGTGGCAGTGGGTAAACTGTTTGATGTACTCGATCAACTGGACCAGACCCTGGAAAAGCAGCGCTATTTAACCGGAGATAAAATCACAGAAGCTGACTGGCGACTATTTACAACCTTGATCCGCTTCGATGCCGTCTATGTTGGGCACTTTAAGTGTAATCTAAAGCGAATTATGGATTACCCACACTTATCATGTTATGTTCGTGATCTTTATCAGCAGCCTGGAATTGCTGATACTGTAGATATTGATTATATCAAGTCTCACTACTATGGCTCACATATGAGTATCAATCCTACTCGAATTGTACCGATAGGGCCCCTGTTAGACTTTGACCAACCACATGACCGGGATCACTTTAACGAGAACATTCAAGTGAGTTCTTAATGGGTAAATTTATTAAGGGGCAGTGGTTAGATGGTGCCCGGCTTATCGAATTTGAAAAGCAACATTGCAAAGAGTCCAATGTGCGCTTTCAGCGAGGCATTGCCGTGTTTCGCAATTGGATCACCGTCGATAGCAGTGCTGGCCTGAGCGGCATTGCAGGCTTTAAGATGGAGACGGTGCGCTACCATCTGTATGCTGCGCTCAATTGTCCTTGGCCCCATCGCACTTTGTCTGATAACTGTAGCGTGATGTACTCCCAAGAACTTTGCCGCAGCACTCACAGTACCTAACCTTGCAACATGATAGGCAGTTCTAACTTGATTCCAGTCATTTATCTGTGCATCCATGCACATATTATGTGCAAAAATTGATATTGCGTGCAAGTCATATCTTAGATAAAATAAAAATGTTTAAAATGTATTAAACAATTTGATCATTTATGAAATAGATAAGGAGCAAATAATGTGAGCAACCAGTAAAAGTAGAATCGAGATCGTAAAGTGAATACTGCTTGATAAAAAATGTATCAGAGAAGATTAAATTTAATTTAAAGTTTAATTTTAACTAATCACAATCAAAATTAAGGAAATACTATGATATCTATAAAAAAATATAGTTTGCTGATAAGTACTATTTTGTTATTAACTTTTAATAATGCAATTGTCCATGCTAGCACATATATAACAGACTCAGCGCACACATCAATTGGTTTCAATGTAAAATATTTGATGATCACTGATGTATTTGGTCAATTCAAAACCTATGATGCAAAAGTTGAAATTGATGAAACTACCAAAGAATTGATAGGAGTAGAAGCAAATATTAAAGTAGCTTCATTAACCACAGAAAATACCAAACGGGATGGTCATTTAAAAAGTCCTGATTTCTTTGATGTTACGAAGTTTCCAAGCATTACCTTTAAAAGTAAGGAAGTAAATAAATTAGCAGAAAATAAATATGAAATGATTGGCGATTTAACTATCAAAGGGATTACAAAAACTATTACTCTTAAGGGAGAGTATACAGGTTTTATTGATGCTGGAAAGATGGGAGGGAAAAGAATTGGTTACACTGCAGAAGCCATCATCAATCGTCAAGATTTTGACGTAAATTGGAATAGGAAACTGGACCAAGGAGGGGTGCTTGTAGGAAATGAAGTTGTCATAGAGCTAAAAATACAAGCAGTGGCATCTTGATTTAATCATCTAAACAATTATAAACCATTAAACTAATAAATATAAAATGACTAAAATTGCAATTCTTGAATATTCTTTGTATGGACACATCACAACACTTGCACGCTCTATAAAAAAAGGTTTAGAATCGACAGGTGCAGAAGTAAAACATTTAAGATGTAAAGAGACTCTTCCAGACGAAATATTAGAAAAAATGTATGCTCCACCAAAGCCTCAAGATATTGAGGAATTCGGAGCTGCTAATGCCAATGAACTAAATAATTATGACGGAGTTATGTTTGGCGTGTCTGCAAGATTTGGTGGAATACCAGCACAGATGAAAACCATTATGGATGCCACGGGAGGACTTTGGCAAAATGGTGGACTCGTGGGGAAATCAGCAGGGGTTTTTCAAAGTACTGGTACTATGCAGGGAGGACAGGAATCGGTTGGAATAAACTGTATGTCATTCTTTGCTCATCAGGGAATGATTTTTATCCCTTTGGGTTATACAGATCCTCAAGCTTTCTCATATGACGAAATTCATGGTGCATCTCCTTGGGGAAGTGGCACCTATGCTGGTCCTGATGGTTCTAGACAGCCTACTGTGATGGAATTATCCATTGCTGAAAATCATGGGAAACATTTTGCTACTCTGACTGAAAAGCTTTCAAGGTGATTAACTAAAACCGCTTGTGATGACTGCCATTCTTCTTATGTTGGCAGTCTTTACAACTTACGGTAAATTTTATTTCATCGTAGTTTAAGTCATTACTAAAGCTAATAATTATATAAAAGGAGACAATTATGTTAGAAAATGTTCAAATTAAAGTTATGAAAAATGGTCCACTATTGATCACAGGAAAGGTGGATATTACTGATGAAAACGGAGATATCAATGAAACAGAAGGTAAGATGGTTGCACTCTGTCGATGTGGTCAGTCTGCTAACAAGCCGTTTTGCGATGGTACACATACGAAGGAAGTTCTTTAAGTAAACGAAACTTTAAATTCTTTTTAGCAGCGATTGCTTCTGAGAGGTTTAAGCTCGTCCCAGATAAACTAAACTTTCTACTAAACATTTTCAAATTAAAGGATAAATATGTTAAACACAATGATTGTTGTAAAGATGATAAATTCAAATTATACAGAATGGAAAAAGCTTTTTGACGAAGACGCTGAAAAACAAGAAAAGTTTATGAAAGATACTTTAGTTGGAAAGATAGATGAAAACACTGCTGTTGTAACAGCCGATATTTTTGATCCTGAAGGTATGCAAACTCATATATCAGACCCTGAGCAGAGTAAAATTTTTGAAGAAATGGGTATTGAACATACAGTGTACATGTTGCAACCTGCTCCAGTACCCGGTTCATAAAAGATAAAGGGACTAGTTGCTCCACTGATTAGTTTTACAATGTGTGGTGATTTTAGTTCGAGGCTGTCTGACTCTGTGAAAAATTAGTGTGAAAGGTCAATCACATTATACTCTATCAACAAACGCATCAAGGTTGCAGCACAGTTGCGTCCAACGGAATGCGTTTGTTAGTTCAATTTATATATATTTAGATCGAGTATAGACAGCAACGGTGAGGCACCCCTTTTCGCCACTTAAAAATCCACTGTCGAGTGTTCCGGTTTCAGCAGAACTAGCCCATCCAGCTTCAAGCCATTTACCATCTTGACGAGCACTTCCCTCTAAGAGGTAAACTAATTCTGGACCGTGATGGATATAATCGGGATAGATGATATTCGGGGCAAATCGATAAAGTTCCATAATCATATTATTCGCAGAGCAAAGAGTCTTCACCTCAACGCTTTCTGCAATTGCTGTCCTTTGGGCGCTTTGGGCGTTCCTGCAGATCATCTTAGGAATGCTAGCATTGTGGAAGGCACTGGCGAGGGACATCTCAGTAATCAGTTTTATTTTCCCTTATACAAAAGCGGGTGTCTCACTGAGAGTTTCCAGCTAGAAATTGAGACTATTCTGGTGAATGATCAGTCTGTTATTTTATTGACAAACAAATCCTCCATTGCTAGTCTGCAATCGGTTATAATTTTAACAACATAGTTGAATTTACTATTTTTATAACCTCAATTAAATGGAATACCATGACTCCAAAAATTGTATTAACAACAACCGGAATACTGATGCTTTTACATGGAGTCCTTTTTTATTTGGAACTGAGGACATGGCAAGATCTGTTGTCCCCCGAAATAAGTGAAAAAGCTCTAAGGGTGTGAATTGGATTAGCTGAAATCGTAGCAATGGTTTATTTGCTTTTGGGGGTTGTATTAATTTTCAGCCGGAACATAGAAATGTTTTTAGCAAAAAAAGTACTAACTTGAACCGGAATTGGTTATCTTTATCTTATAGCCGGAGTTGTTAAACACTTGATAGATATTCATGATATTCCCGAAGTTATACAACCTATGCCTTCAGTAATTATTGATTAATTATTAGCAGCATGGTCTTTCTATGTGGCTTTAGTTAAAAAGAATCCCAGCGAGTAATACTAGTACTAATTAGGTATAACATAGACTTTTTAAGGATGATTCAACATACTGCTCCAATATGCTCCACTTCTAAAAACAATGTAGAGCAACTCAAGACCAGTTAAGCGCCAACAGAATCCACATTACTCCAATAATCCACGTTTTATTAATAGAATTTAAATATTTTAATTTAAAAAATTAAGTTGGCAGATATTTTACAAATTGAATCTTTATCAAAATCCTATGCAAATGGGTTTGAAGCTTTAAATTTGGTTAACCTTAGAGTGGCCAAGGCAGAAATTTTAGCACTCTTGGGACCAAATGGTGCAGGAAAAACGACCTTAATCTCCACAATATGTGGGATCTCAAAGTTCACTAACGGACAGATCACTATTGGAGGATATGATATTGTGAAAGATTATCGTACTACTCGTAAAATGATTGGACTTGTTCCACAAGAGTTAGCCCTAGATCCCTTTGAAACTGTAATGAATACGCTACGTTTTTCCCGAGGACTTTTTGGAAAACCCCCAAATGACCATTTCCTCGAAGAAATATTGAGCCAGCTTTCACTGCTAGATAAGCGTAAAACACAAATTTTAGAGTTATCAGGAGGAATGAAAAGACGTGTTTCGATTGCAAAGGCTTTGAGTCACGAACCAAGTCTATTATTTTTAGATGAGCCTACAGCAGGTGTAGATGTTGAATTGAGAAAAGATATGTGGGCTTTAATTCATCGCTTGCGTAACGAAGGGATGACAGTCATTTTAACAACTCATTATATAGAAGAGGCGGAGGCAATTGCAGACCGTTTAGGCATTATCGACAAAGGCAAATTACTGTTGGTTGAAGAGAAGACATCATTAATGAAACGTCTGGGGCAAAAACAATTGAACATTGAACTAGAGCTTCCGCTCAAAGATATTCCTCCGATGCTTTTGCAGTTTGATATTTTAGTGGCAGAGGATAGGATGTCCTTGACATATACTTATGATTTTCTTAGCGCTCGATCGGGAATTAGCCAAATATTATCTAATTTATCTCAAAATGGAATCAGTTATAAAGATTTACATACAAAACAATCTTCATTAGAGGATATATTTATCAGTCTAGTCAATAAGGAGAAATCTTGAATTACTATGGAGTAAAATCAATTTATATATTTGAAATAACTAGATTTTTTCGCACAATATTTCAAAGTTTCGTATCACCTGTTATCTCTACTTCACTATATTTTGTTGTTTTTGGCTCTGCTATTGGAAGCCGTATTAAAGAAGTGGATGGGGTTAGCTATGGAACATTTATAGTACCTGGCCTGATAATGCTCACCGTTCTCACACAGGCTATTTCAAATGGGTCCTTCGGTATTTATTTGCCAAAATTTGTTGGGACAATATATGAGTTACTTTCTGCACCCGTAAATTTCTTTGAAATTATTCTAGGCTATGTGGGTGCTGCAGCAACAAAAGCTCTTTTTATTGGACTAGTGATACTGTTCACATCAACCCTGTTTGTAGATTTTAAGGTCATGCATCCAATAATGATGATTTTATTTTTGATACTTAGCTGTATTAGCTTTGCTTTGCTGGGTTTTATTCTTGGCATATGGGCTAAAAGCTTTGATCAATTACAATTGGTTCCATTATTGATCGTTACTCCGATGGTTTTTCTGGGTGGGTCTTTTTATTCTATCTCTATGTTACCACCATTTTGGCAAACAGTTTCTCTATTTAACCCAGTTGTCTATCTTATTTCTGGATTTCGCTGGTGCTTTTTCGGTGTTGCAGATTTTCCTATTGGTATTAGTTTGTTGGCTATTTTTGCATTTATGAGCTTATGTTTACTCTTTATTGCATGGATATTTAAAAGCGGATGGCGTATACGAACATAAATAACTAATGACACAAATTATAATGCCATATAGTTTAAGAAGTAATTAGTTGATGTACTGAATTATTTATTACTGATGATATTTTTAATTACTTTTCTTTTCTCTCTTATCATTAACAAGTGTTATTCGCTGCATATGTCGAGAATTTGGTAAGTAGTCACAAACAGCATAATGCTGAGTTATCCGATTATCCCAAATTGCTACAGAGTTATTTTTCCAGTGAAATCTAACTTGGAATTCAGGTTTAGCCAGATGTTGATATAAGAATTGGAGTCTGTGGTCACTCAGCCCTTGACTTTCATTTATGATGTTGCGAGTAAAGGCTTGATTTACGTTTATGTATTTCAGTCCTGAAATAGGATGTGTCTCAACAACTTTATGTGTAGCAGAACCAACTTCTTTTAGCGCACTATTAACCGAATTAATTCCACCTTCTCTATAGAAGTCATTCCTGAATGTTCCCATATCATGAATTGCTTCTAACCCTTCTAAGTCTTCTTTCCAGCCATCTGTAAGGCTATCATAAGCAGCACTCATACTTGCCCAAAGCGTATCACCACCAACTTTAGGAACACTGACGCCGTGCAGAATACTTGCAAAAGGAGGTTTAGATTTAAAAGTAAGATCTTTATGCCAATCATTTGTATCCGGCCTACTGTTACCATCATTCTTTAATAAAGTGATACTTTGAAAGCCTTCTACATGAGGGTAGACAGGATGACCTGGATCAATATCACCAAGGCAATTTGCTAATTTGAGGTGAGATTCAGGTGTAAGATTTTGTTCTCTAAAAAAAATAACTTGATGCTTAATCAGTGCATTGTATATTTTTTCTAAAGTTTCACTACTTAAATCTTTGTTTAAAGAGACTCCTGAAATTTCTGCACCAATTAATGGTGTAATTGCTTCAATTTTAAACATTTTCTAACCATGATGTCCCACTGCATAATGAATAGCGGATTTGTCTGCATGAACATTCTCGAATAAATAAACTCATATTTAACTCCATTATTTTAGTTATATTTTTTCTTTTCCAATAGTTTCCCACAATAAACCATAAGATGTTTATATTGATCTACTTTTTATGTGGCTTGGGACTATCCGAACATACAGTGAGAAAGAAGAATGATGTTGGTAATGATGAGTATATGTTCCCTAGCTTTCCATTAGTTTAGTATTAGTAGCTAATATATTACATCAATCATATGGTTTTACAAGAATGTGGAGATTTTTGCTTGGAGATTGTCTGGCTGTTAAGAATTAGTGAGGTAAAATCACAATGACAAAAACCTAACAGAATGTTTGGTCTCAGCGAACACATTCCTACTGACTGGACTGAGGCACAGGTTCTGTGTAGTTTACCCAACGCATTACAATGATGGCCGTGATGCTATATATAGCAAATCCGCCAATCAAAGGGAGCACCGTACCATTGTAAATCTGGCCAATAAAAGTACCTAGCAAAAGTGAAATGAATGTTGACAGCGAGCCAACCACTGCCGCCCCCACACCGGCAATATGACCCAGCGGTTCCATAGCTAATGCATTTAGATTACCGAACAAAATACCCAAACCAAAAAACGTCAACATAAAATAGCATGTTAGTGACCACAATGGCGGCTGTCCAGCCGTAATAACAGTGACTACAAAAAAAATGATTGACGAGGCTGCAAGGCTTTTCAGCGCCCGGAATGATAGCGTGTGCATCCCAAAACGCATTACCAGACGAGTATTCGCTATAGAAGCACAACCTAAAGATATAGCGAATATCGCAAAGTAAAGCGGAAAAAGTATACCTAATCCGTATTGCTCCTGGAACACCTGTTGGGCAGAGTTTAAGTAGCCAATAAATGCGCCGAAAACTAGTCCCATTGTAACGGTATATCCAAATACCATCCGATCTGTGACAGCTTCCCGTATGGCCCGTCCGATAGCTACTAGGGAGAATGGAATAAGCTGGTCAGGAGACAATGTTTCTGGTTGTCGCCAGGCAAACCATATACCAATAAATAGCACCATCATCAGAAAAATACCAAAGATCCACCGCCAGTGAGCCACCAGAAGTACGGCCTGACCAAAGGCGGGAGCAACCACCGGAACAAGAATAAACACCGCCATCACAAACGACATCACACGGGCCATTTCCCGACCGGAAAACTGGTCTCGTACTAAAGCTATAACCATAACACGTGGTGCGGCGCTCCCCAAACCCTGCAACACACGTCCAGCCAACATGATTTCAAAATTATTGGTCAGCATGGACATCAAACAGCCTGTAGCAAACAACCCAAATCCAATGTAAACAGTTGGCTTGCGTCCAATACTGTCTGACAAAGGCCCTAAAAACATTTGCCCAATAGCCATTCCCATGAACAATAAAGATATCACCAGTTGAGTATCGTTAGGTCGTTTTACACCCATATCCAATCCAATTTCTGACAAAGCAGGAAGGACTGTGTCAATGGACATCGCTGTCAACGAAGTCATCATTGCCATAAGCACTACAAATTCAGTTAAGCCGATAGATTTTATCGATTTGTGCATAAATACATAACCATTTAAGTAGATTGCTAGTTCAAAATTTATAATAGTGTGGATAATATCAGCTATCTTATGTAAAGACGAATTATTTCAGGACTCTGGCATATAATTTTAGCAAAAAACAAGCTAAGCTTAAGCTTACTAAAGCAATTTAATAAGTGTGGTCCTATAATTGAGTGGATTTTACTTTTTGCGAATAATTTAAGCTAAAGATAAGATGAAGACTTTCCCAAAAAAATAGCAAACTTCGGAAGTCTACGATCAAAAGGTTTTCTAAAAAAGGGCTTAAACAATCAGTAATTAAATATGACGTATCCTGAAAGAATATGCATTATCGCTAAACTACAGAGACTACTTAATAATTCCTTGCTTAAAATACAAATATTAACTGTCAGTGTCTTACTAACAAAAAAATATTCCAAAAAAATTAAATCTTAAAAGAATTAATAAAGTGGATTATTTAATTGGGATAAAAGCCCCGTTTATTTGGCCTAGAGTTGCTTGAAATCGTAGCCCACGAAAAATCTTTGGCATTGGTCAGAACAATTGATTCTTATAAAAACTGCTGTTACAATAATTTATGTATATATCTCCCCACACAGTACCCACCATCAACTTTTACAGTTTTGTGTCTTCCAAAATTATAAACTTATTGAACTATTATTTATTTATGCATTAAGTAGAATTTTTACTCAAAGGTGATGCCACACTTGAAGTAGCATCTGGGCAGAAATGATACTAACTACTTAAGTGTTTATGAGAGAATCTTGTGTATTCAAATTTAAAAAATACTCTGAATAATTCACATTATTCAATTACTTTAATTATAATGATTTAAAGATAGCTTAAACAAATAAAAATGGACTTATTTGATCAATATTTTAAAAAATATCCGAAAGGATTCGGAATTTTTCTGTCTATAATCGGTGTGATGATTCTTACACCTGATACTATGGTTATGAGATTTTCAAATCTTGATCAATGGCCATTAATGGGCTGGCGTGGAGTTTTAATGGGTGTTACGTTAATACTTATATGGCGTTTTATTTTAAAACCTAGTGTTGAAAAAGAATTACGTACGCTTTATTCTTGGAAAGGGGTTGTTGTCATATTTGCTTTTTCTATCAATTCAATATTCTTTACACTTGGAATATTAGAAACTTCTGTAATGTTAGTTTTAACAGCGCTAGCAACTATGCCTGTATTTGCGGCAATTCTATCAAGTATTATGCTCAAAGAAGCCCAGGGATGGCTAGGTTGGTTAACTATAATTGCAGCCATGGTTGGAGTCTCCATCGCGGTGAGTGATGGTAACAATGCCATTGGTCAGCCAGGGGGATCTATAATATTGGGCGCATTATATGGAGCTATTACAGCATTTGGTTTGGCACTTACCTTTACGATGGCCAGAAAATATCCTGATCTTGCAGTGCTTCCTGCAGGAGCTATAGGTGCTCTGGTCAGTGGTATCATAGGCTTTGCATTAAGTTCTGTAGAGGGTGTTTTCAACGCTCCAATCTGGACTGTATTATGTATGGGAGTTATCATACTACCTGTATCATTTACTTGTCTTATTATTGCTCCTCGTTATACAACATCTGCTATTGTAAGTTTAATTATGCTACTTGAAATGGTAATTGGTCCATTCTGGGTATGGATTGGTATTGGTGAAAGACCTAGCATAATGATGATCTTTGGATCGTTTCTAGTTTTAGTTGTGATCGCTTTTCACATTTTCCGAACACAATTCAGCATTCCTTAAAGTCAGACACTCTCCAAGTAGATTCATCAATTATTGTTGAACATTCCAAATGATGAAAAATGCTGTACTAAAATGTGAATTTATTGGGAATATATGACCAAAAGGCAAATATGGTCTTTAGGGTATGAAACAATACTCAAAGGGATGACGAATGAAAGTTGATACTTTAACCATCATCCCTAAGAACTAAGCAAATTAAGGAAGGATTTAATCAGTTGTGAGGATGGTTAAATCATCATTCTCAAACAACTTTCCTTACCATAAGATGGACTTTTTGACTAATGGTGATTCCTCACCAAACCATAAAGGGGAAGAATCACCATCATTATATGACTAGACATTCACACCTCCTTTCATTAGTTATTTGAAGAGTGGGACAACTAATTATTAAAATCCCCTTGCTAGACTTATACTCTTCCTTAAAAAACTTCCAAGTAAAATCTGAACTTCATGAAAAACAAAACGATTATGCTTTAAATATATTTTCTTATAATCAACAAAAGTAAACCTTTGAAAGATATCCTAATCACCCTCTCTCTCATTCTTCTTTCTTCCCCTCTTTTCACAACAACAATCAGAATATCCAAGTTGATTGTATAATCCTTATGCACGTTTTAATGTATTTTTGATGTTGATTAAATATATATCAATTCATATAAATGAAAATTATTAAAGCGAGTAGAAGTCATTAGCTTGAAAAACTGATAAAATGATGTTACTTATTCAAGAAAATTTATTACACATTTATGGAATACAAATTTAAGTATTCTTCAACTTTCTCAAGGACACTCGCATGAGCGAAATTACTCGCATAAAGACCGGAAACCGTATGAGTCAAATTGTGATTCATAATGATACTATCTATCTAGCAGGTCAGGTAGGCAATCCCGGAGATGGCGTAGGGGAACAAACTAAAACCAGCCTTAAGAGTGTCGAGTCACTGCTGAATGAGGCTGGATCAGATAAAACACGTATCCTGCAAACTACAATCTGGCTTGATAATATGGCTGATTTTGCCGAAATGAATGAAATCTGGGATGCCTGGATAACCCCTGGAACAGCGCCGACACGTGCCTGTGGTGAAGCTAAACTTGCTACACCGGAATACAAAGTTGAGGTGATAGTTGTAGCAGCACGAAAATGAAACTGTTACGGATTATCTGGCTTGCGAAACTTGACTGAAAAATTGGAATGGTTTGTGGAACAATGATTGTTTGAAGGAGCAGAATCAAGTCTCGATGGGAAAGTGCATAAATATTTTGTAAGACATTTTATCACACAGTTATTTCTAGCGGATCAGGGCAAAAACGTAAACCTTGATCCAACCCATCCAATACTTTCATTTGCTCCTCACTCAAATTGAAATCAAAGACATTCGCGTTCTCTTCGATTCGTTCAGGACGTACGGACTTTGGGATTACAGTATGTCCACGTTGCAAAGCCCAACGAATCATTAGCTGAGCGGCAGATTTATGTGTTTCATTTGCAAGCTGACAAAGTTTAGGGTCAGCAAAACGATCTCCCCTGGCCAGTGGGCAGTAGCCTGTCAGATGAATATTTTCTTTGCGGCAAAATGAGTAAATGGTTTCCTGCTGCAAATAAGGATTCAGTTCAATCTGGTTTACTACAGGACGTTGACTGTCTTTTACTAGCAACTCCTTGAGGTGCTTCGGAGCAAAATTACTGACACCGATTGAACGGCTCCTCCCTTCTTTTTGAATCTTCTCCAGTGCTCGCCAGATAGCTAACTGAGAACCTTTCTCAGGCCAGTGAATAAGGTAAAGATCCACATATTCTAGCATCATTTTTTTCAGGCTGTCATCAAAGGCTTTCAAAGCATGATCATAGCCCAGCCCACTGTCCCACAGCTTAGTTGTTACAAAGATTTCAGCTCTGTTTATACCAGAATCGTTAACAGCACGGCCAACGTCTTTTTCGTTTGCATACATCTCAGCAGTGTCAATATGCCGGTATCCAGCGTTTAAAGCAGACAAAACTGCATCATAAGTTTCTTGTCCGGATTGAGCTTCCCACACTCCAAGTCCAAACAAAGGCATGCTGTTACCATCCTCAAGTGTAATACGGCTGTTAATATTCAAGTGATTGCTCATTTAGCTATACTAATAAAATATTTGATGCTGGATTTAGTGGCTCCAAAAATAAAGAAAGCGGAATAATAGAAATATTTTATTCCAAAAAAGTTCCCACGATGTTTGCTTGTCCTCGTAAAAAGGAATCCGCGTCCATTTCCTGTTTGCCTTCCGGTTTGAGATTTAAGATCCGCAAAGCTCCGGAATGTGTACCGAC